>Ga0213825_1001958_pt1 | contig 13510 bp, 13 predicted proteins | sample MC6MC0900MG_FD_179896 | JGI IMG/M metagenome (GOLD analysis project Ga0213825, IMG submission 179896) | Enriched soil aggregate microbial communities from Iowa State University, Ames, United States - MC6-MC0900-MG | ecosystem: Environmental > Terrestrial > Soil > Unclassified | place: USA: Iowa... | reverse complement strand
GAGATATCCCTTTATTTGTTACATAGGATTATAACAAATATTTAATAAATTAGTTGTGGGATTTTCTATAACCATTGAATCAACGCCATAAACATCTTTGATTAATTTAGAAGTAAGAATTTCTTTAGGAGTGCCATAGGCAACAATGATACCTTCTTTCAAAACATAAAGTTTATCACAGTACATCGCTGCAATATTTAAATCATGTATAGCAGCAATAACTTCTACATTAAGATTTTTTACAATACCCATAAGTTGAAGTTGATATTTTATATCTAAATGATTAGTTGGTTCATCTAAAATTAGACAGTCAGTTTGCTGTGCTAATGCCCTAGCAAGAATAATACGTTGCTGTTCTCCACCAGAAAGAGTTAGAAAGCTTCTATCTATAAAGTCTAGCATTCCTACTTTGTTCAAAGAATCATATATTATGTCATAATCTTCTTTAGTATCTCTATCCAGAAATTTTTTATGGGGAGATCTACCCATAAGTAATATATCTTTTACTGAGAAATCAAAATTATAATTATTATGTTGAGATAGAACTGCTAGTTTTTTAGAAGTTTCTTTAATAGATAATTTGCTTAGATTAGTATCATCTAGTTTAATTATGCCACTACTGGGTTTTAGGGTCCTATATATACATTTTAATAAAGTGGATTTGCCACTACCATTTGGACCAATTACTCCTATAAATTCTTTGTTATCAACATCTATATTAATACCGTTTAGAATATCAGTGTCACCTATTTTAACTCTCATATCTTCAGTTGAAATATGCATTAGTTGCTACCTCCAAATCCATAGGATTTTTTTATCATAAGCCATACAAAAAAAGGTGCTCCTATCATAGAAATCAATATGCCAATAGGAATCTCTGCACCCTTTATTATAATTCTAGATAGGACATCTGCCCAAATTAGAAATATTGCACCTAGTATAGCTGCTATAGGAATTATTTTTTTATGATCTGTACCAAATATAATCCTAACTATATGAGGAATGATAAGTCCAATAAATCCAATCATACCTGAAGAGTATACTATTATACCAATCATTAAGGAAGTTATTATTAAATAAATGATTCTAAACTTATGTAAATCAGTACCTAAAGTCACAGATACTTCATCACCTAAAAGCATTAGGTTTAGAGTTCTATATTGGGTCATAAAGAATAATGTTCCTATAAAAATAATAGGAAGTATAAAAGAAATTTCATTCCAATTAGCACCAGCCAGACTACCCATAAGCCAAAAACTGATATCCTTCATTCCCTGAGCATCATTGGTAATATAAACTATAAAGCTTGAAAAGGCACTACATACAGAGCTAAGAGCCATTCCAGAAAGAAGCAGTTTTACAGAATTAGTTCGTCCACCTATATTAGAAAGCTTTAAAACTAACATTGAAATAGTAAAAGCACCTATAAATCCCATTATTCCAATATAACTACTACCAAGACTTGTTCCAATACCGAGGATAATTGCTAAGGTAGCACCAAGAGAGGCACCTGAGGATATTCCAAGGATATAAGGGTCAGCTAAAGGATTTTTAGCAATAGATTGAATTACAATCCCAACTACGGATAATCCCATTCCAACGGCTATGGCTAAAACTATTCTAGGCATTCTAATCAACCATATAACATCTATTTTGGAAGTGCTCATAGAGAGCTCACCTATATTAAAGAGTTTATAAAGAATAATACTATATACTTCTTTTATAGATATATTTACAGAACCTATGGTAACAGCTAGTCCTATTGAGAAAATAAGTATTATTAAAAGAACAAGAGAAGTACCTATATAAATAGGCATTCCCTTAAAAATATTAGAATCTTTAATTTTAAATTTATTTTTCATCATCATAGTATTACTTACCTACGGATCCATATAAGCCTTTAGAGAAAGTATTTATTCCATCTATAGTTCTGATACCACTAGAATACATTTCTCCCAAAGATATAGGATATACTCTTTTATTTTTAACAGCCGAAAGTGTTTGAAGAGATTCATCTTTTAAAATTCTATCTACTTCTTGTTGAGGAATATTATCATCACCTCTATCCATGTATACTACAAATATACAATCAGGATTTAGATTTATTAAATCTTCTTTACCAATGCTATTTCCTTCAGGACTAAGTAAATTGGCACCAAGTTTTGTTATCATATCACCAGCTAAAGTACTAGCTCCATAAGTACTGATTTTATCCTTGGAGAATTCTAAAACTAAAGCATTTTGTTTTTCTTTACCCTTAACTGAATTAGAAGTGTTTTCAACAGCCTCAGTAATTTTATTTACTAGTTCTTGTGCTTTATCTTCAACATTGAAAATTTTTCCTAAGTTTAATATGTCAGTAATTTCATTATCAATAGTTTTCTCTTTAGCTACACCACTATTTAAAGACATATATGTATTAATACCATTTTCATTCCAGTAAGATACATCACCAAGATTTTTATCTTTAAAAAGTGAATACCAGCCAAGAATAAAGTCTGGTTCAGACATAACTACAGTTTCTTTAGATGGAGTAAACTCTTTTAAATAATTAACTTTTTCAAAAGCAGCTTTGTATTCTTCTTTTACAGGATGGTCAAGACCAGCAGCAGCTACTATTTTATCTTCAAGACCTAAAGCAAGAAGAGTTTCTATAGAGTTCTGATATACAGCAAAAACTTTTTCAGGTGCTTTATCAAAAGTTAGTTTTATAGGTTCTTTTTTGAAGTTATAAGTTTCAATTGTTACTGGATAATGAGAATCTGCGCTTTCATTTTGAGATGAATTAGAATTTTCTTTTGAAGTGTTTTTATTAGAGCTTCCATTACTACAACCTACAAGACCAAGGATAAGTAGCAAGCTTAATAGAATTGAAGTGATTTTTTTAAAGTGTTTCATTTGAATTCTCCTTTACTATTCCAATTATAATTAGTTAAATATTATAATTTGTTATGAATACATAAGGATACTCTAAGTAAAACCATAGACAATACAACGTAGTTGCTATGATTGATTAATATCACTCTTTACTCGAAGAGTATCGATATTTTAATATTGGAAAGTATCCTGACTTATAGATCATAATATTAACTAGCCTTCCCAAATCAGTGACTCAGTGACTTAATTTAGTTAATACTCCCTAATTACAGTAGCGGTACTGTGTGGAAATTTCATCCATCTTCCTTTAAATTAACCAATATTATTCATATATTATTATATTTCAACAGAACATACTTTATCATAATTGAGAAATCTTGTCAATGAAGAAGATGGAATAAATCTGTAAATTGATATAGTGTATGAATATATTCTATATTGAATATATTATTGAAAATAACAAAGAATAAAAGTATACGGCACATCAATGGCTGAGGATAAAGAATGAATATCAAATAATAAATATTGATTAACAAATGTTATTAGGTTATAATGGAAATATATAAAATAAGAGATTCTAGGAGGAATATAAAATGGCAACAGAAAAAATCGTATGTCTATGCAATGGAGTTACTTATGCTGCAGTAAGAGAGGCAATGGCTCAAGGAGCTAGATCAGTAGAAGATATTCAAGCTGCTACAGGAGCAGGAGATGTTTGTGGTGGATGCATTGAGAGAATTGAAAAAATATTAGGAGATGTATGCACATGTAGAAATGTCTCTACTAAAGAAGTAGTAAAAGCAATACAAAATGGAGACGATACTGTAGAAAAGGTAGGGGTAACTACAGGAGCAGGAACAGCATGTGGAAAATGTAAATGCGTTATTGAAAGTTTAATTAACTCAAATAAGTAACACATATTACTATAGAAGTAATTTAACTCATCAATTCTTATAAAAGATATGTATAAAAACCAAAAATATAGTGTATTGAAATGTAATTTATAGCAATACTATTAAAGAATAATTACATTATATATGATTAACTACATTAATCATATATGTCTATATTAAGGAGGAATAGTAAATGTCAGAAAATAGAATTGTATGTACTTGTCAAGATGTAGACTATAACACTATTAAGAAAGCTATTGAAGATGGTGCTCAAACAGTAGATGATATCATGGAAGCTACTGGAGCAGGAACTGTTTGTGGAGCATGTATTAGTGAAATAGAAGAAATTCTTCAAGAAGTAAAAAAATAATTAATATGAATTTTTAGGTCTATATTGATATAACTACTTTTAATATCAATATAGACCTAAATTAATTTTTATAATTATTAGTTTTTCATCTGATTTTTAATATCATTCTTTATTTCTTTGGCTATTTCCTTTCCTCCAACCATAGCTTTATTGTAAATATTTTTAGCTAATTGACCTTCATCTCTAACCTCATCTTTCATTTGGTTTTTAAGGTCGCGAACAAATCTTTTTTCTGAAATAAATTCCTTAATATCGTCCTTCTTTTCACCATATTGAATTTTCATTCCATTATACATATCCTTAACTTCACCAGTAACTTTATTCATACCAGCTTTAACGTCTTCACCTATTCTGTTCATAAAAAATCTCCTTTCTTAACAATATTCTAAACGATAATAGAAATGATTATTAACAGAATTAAAAGAAACATAAAATTTAATTCTATTTTCTATATAGTTTACTCAAAATACATAATAATATTTAATGAATTTAATGGATATAGAAAATTAAATAGATTTAGTATATAAATTAAACTATGAGAAAAAATATTATATATGTATTTTAAAGTAATTATATTTAAAAAAAGTAATATGTGTATTTAAAAAGCATAGCAAATGTGGTATACTAAAAATGAATTAGGTATACATACATTAAATTGATATACATCATGTGAAGTAATTTATACATAAAGCTAAGAGCACTACCTATATAGAAGCAGATAATAATCAATATAGTTAAATTTTTAACTATATTGATTAAGAGTATTGTAATTAGATAACAACAAATAGCTACGTTGAGAAATATAACTATTTGCTGATATAAAGAAATCCATATATTCATCAAGGGGGGAAAGAAAATGTTTAAAAAATTTACGAATGGTTGTGTTAAATTAGTTCAAAATTACCTACCAGATCCATTTTTATTTTGTATCATTTTAACTTTCATGATCTTTATTTCAGGTGTTCTATTTACAGGACAATCTCCATTATCTATGATTATTCATTGGACAAATGGATTTTGGAGTTTGTTAGCATTTGCAATGCAAATGGCATTAGTTCTTGTTTTTGGACATACCTTAGCTAGTGCACCAGCATTTAAAAAGATTACAAAAAAACTAGCTAGAATACCTAAAACTCCAACTCAAGCAATACTATTAGTTACTTTTGTATCATCTATAGCATGCATATTGAACTGGGGATTTGGTTTAGTTATAGGAGCAATATTTGCAAAGGAACTTGCTAAGGAAGTTGATGGTGTCGATTATAGGCTTCTAATAGCTTCAGCATATTCAGGATTCTTATTATGGCATGCTGGATTATCAGCATCAATTCCACTAACTCTTGCTACAGGGGGCGAATCTCTAGTTACAGCTACAGCAGGAGCAGTAAGTGTTGCGGGAGTTCCAACTAGCGAAACTATATTTTCACTATTTAATTTAGTTATAGTAGGAGTTCTAGTAGTAACTCTACCACTTATAAATAGAGCTATGCATCCAGATAAAGGCAATGTTGTAGTTATAGATAGAAACTTATTAAAGGATGAAGAAGAGTTCATCGAAATGCCAAGGGAAAAAATGACTCCAGCTGACAAGTTAGAAAATAGCAAAATGGTTACTTGGCTAATTTCAATAATGGGCTTTACTTATATAGTATATTACTTCATTACTTCAGGATTTGATTTAAATCTTAATATAGTAAACTTTATATTCTTATTTTTAGGTATTTTATTGCATGGAACCCCTAAACGATTTATAAATGCTTTAATGGATGGGGCTAAAGGAGCAGGACCTATATTACTTCAGTTCCCATTTTATGCAGGTATAATGGGAATGATGACAGGAGCTAATGCAGAGGGAATATCTTTAGCAGTATTAATGTCTAATATGTTTGTAGTTATTTCTAATAAGGTTACATTTCCAATGTTCTCATTCCTAAGCGCAGGTTTAGTTAACTTTTTTGTTCCATCCGGTGGTGGACAATGGGCTGTACAGGCGCCTATTATGATGCCAGCTGGTGCTGAACTAGGAGTAAGCACAGCGAAAACTGCCATGGCTATTGCTTGGGGAGATGCTTGGACAAATATGATTCAACCATTCTGGGCTTTACCAGCACTTGGAATAGCTGGTCTAGGAGCAAAGGATATTATGGGATATTGTATAATAGATTTATTATACTCAGGAGTAATAATTGCTGTAGGTCTTACTGTTATAGGAATATAGAATTAATTTATATAGTTATATAATTAGAAATAAATAATATTTAGAATAATTTTAAATAGAGTATCTAAAAATTTACTAAGTTTTTAGATACTCTATTTATATTTAAAGTTCAAAGAAATTAATTTACAGTTAGATTACCTACCCCTACATTTAAATCAAAGGTGTATATATCTTTACCAGAAGTTTTAGCATTTATATCGATACTACCTACACCAGTAGAAGTATTTAACTTTACAGGAGAGTTATTTGGAATAGATATAACAGTTTTACCTACACCACCATCATAGGTCAAATTTCCACCAACCTCAGCAAATGCAATAGAAAGATTGCCTACACCACCATCAATATCTATATCACCACATTTACTAGAAAGGTCTATAGTTGTATTGCCAACACCTTGTTCAAGCTTAAAATCTTGAAAAACTATATCTTTAAGTGTAAGATTTCCAGCGCCACCCTCAATGTTTAATTTATTTATACTTATTCCATTGATAGACATATTACCGGCACCACCATTCAATTTTAAATCTTTATTAAAATCTTTAGGAATATTAATAGTAATTTCTCTAGATGTAGATTTATTAAAAAAATCTAAGTTTATAGCAGAATCTACACCATGCTCTTTAACATTAAGGGTATTTCCAATAACATCAATAGTAGTTTTATTTACAAAGGAGCTAGAGCCTTTACAAGTTATAGTAAAGTCTGAACTGTCAACAGAGTTAATAGTTACATTAGAAGCATGGATTGAAATAACCATATCTTCTATATTTTTCATAGGAATAGTTTTTGATATATTTTCATCATAAGTGGCTAAATTATCATTATTAAAATTACTAAAATTATTGCTAACATTATCTAAATTATCTAAAAAGTCAGTACCTAAATTACCAAAAAGTTCATCATTATTAAAATTAACAGAATTATTGTTTTTAGGCCGAGATTTTACACCAAACTCTACATTACAACCAACAAGAAGGGTAGCTGTAAGGAATAGGGTAGGAATTATAATAAAAAGTTTCTTCTTCATAAAAAACACCTCTATTTTAATAAATTAATTAGACTATATCTAGTTTTTTGTCTATTCTATTGGCAGCAACTAATTGAAGTATAATTAGGGCTAAAGTATCTATAATTACTGCAAATATATCTAATTCAATAGCTCCATATTTACCTATGGTCATATATACATAAGGTAAAAAGTACAATATTAGACCAGCTATAAAGGAATAAATTATATCTCCAATAATACAAGCACCTATGACAGCTAATACACATAAAGAGGTACTTCTAATATATGAACCTAGTATTGCAATCAATGCGGTTATAATTAAATAACCTATGGTAGTCCCTAGTGATATAGATAATGAAATGTTAAGAATTATGGAGGGGAAATTACCAGAGTTAACCATTGCACTTAGAGTAACAATTATAGTAATAAATAAATTTACAAGAACCAATTCTAATAGATTACCAAGAATGAAATCTATACCGGATATAGGAGTTAAAAATAGAAGTCGTCCATATTCCTTTGATAGTTGCATAGAAAATATTATCATATGAGCTATGAAATTCGTAGTAATAAGAATTGAAATAGCTGGTATTAGGTCTAATCCTAGAGTGAATTTAGACAAAAATGAACTTGAGCCAAGAGCTAAAATTAAAATAATTGCTTCTATTAAATACACAATTCTCAAGGTTCTAAAGGTATATTTAGCTATACCTAAAATATTTTTTATTTTAATTGATTTACTTTTAGTTATTCTATTTTCCATATTATTCACCTACTCTGCAAATACCTTTCTATATATTTGATCTATAGACGTGCCGTACTTTATACGTAATTCTTCAGCGTCTCCATTTTCAATTATTGAACCTTCACCTAAAAATATTACTTCATCAAAAAGCTGCTCAAGTTCGCCTACATAATGAGTTGTAATTATCATTGAAGCATTATTATCTAAATTATCTATAATTGCATTAATTATTTTATCTCTGCTTATGATATCAACTCCAGAAATAGGTTCATCTAAAATATATAAATTACAATTTCTACTTAAGGTCAGGCTAAGGGCAACCTTTTCTAGCATTCCTTTAGATAATGATTTAAGTTTTGCATCTGTTTGGATATTCATAAATTTTAATAAATTTAAAGCTTTATTTACATCAAAGTCACTAAAGAAATCTTTATAAAACTTAAGAGCATCATTAACCTTCATCCATCTAAAAAGATAATCTTTTTCCTGAAGGTATGAAACAAACTCTTTAGTTTCTCTTCCAAGTAACATACCATTTATCGTTACCGTTCCTAGAGTAGGTTTAAAGATTCCAGATATAACATTTAGCAAAGTAGTTTTTCCTTGACCATTAGGTCCAAGAATTCCAAGAACTTTACCTTTTTTTAAGTTAAAAGTGATATCATTTAAAATATGCTTTGCTCCAAAATTTTTGGAAAGGTTAGTTATTTCTAGTACATTATCAGAGAAAATATTTAAATTTACACTTTGTGATGGCTCATCTTTAGTTACTATGGTAGTTGCATCATTCTTCAAGGCTATTCCTCCTCATACATATTCATAATTAGTTCTAAAATTTCTTCTTTAGAAAAACCTAAGCTTTTACTTTTGTGGATAAAATCCTTTAGTAATTCTTTAGAATATTCTTTTCTTAGGTTATCTACTATAGTCTCATCTTCCGTTAAAAATTTTCCGATACCCCTTTGAGTATTTATTAAACCTTCATTTTCAAGTTCAGAATAAACTCTTAATATAGTGTTTGGGTTAACTTTGAGTTCACTGGCATAATCTCTAACAGACAATAATCTCTCCCCCTTTTTTAGTTCTCCAGAAACAATTTTCATTTTCATGTAATTTTTTATCTGAATATATATAGGTTCCTTTGAGTTTAATTCTAACTCCATTTCATCACCTCATCTTATCAGTTGTAGTGTCTTAATTACATGATACACTAATACTGATTTGAAGGTTAATTTTAAAAAATGCCATATAATCTGATTAGAGTAAATTAGATATAATTAGCTCTTATTTCCTTTAATTTATAAAGATTTACATAAATTTTGAGTTAAAATATTACAAAATAGTATAATATGTATTAATTAAAAATATAAATACATTACTATATATTGTAATATATTACTTTAAAATGTATAATTGATGGTGTGAATATACATTTATAAAGAAATATGAAGATATAGTATAAGTAAGTATACATATAAAATTAAGAAATTTGAAGAAACTAGGATATTGTAATGAGTATAGCAGAGTGGGGATAGTTCTAATAAAGGGGAGGGAAGTCTATGGAACAGGTTTTTAATAGTCTAGATGAAATGATATTAGTAGTTGATAGTAAAGAAAAGGTTCTATTTGCAAACTCTAAACTAATAGAAAGGTTTGGGTTAAAGGAAGGAGACTTACAGAACTCTTATACAAACATAGTCTTACAACAAGATAAGGATATACTAAGTAAACTTATATGTAATTTTGAAAAGTATAGTAATAGAGCCATAGAGTACACTTTTTCATTGCAAGATTCAGATAAAGTTCACTGTGGTGTAAATGTTAACAAAGGAACGTGGTATGGGGAGAGAGCTTTTTTTGTTACTTTAAAAGAAAAAGAAATATATAGTAAAAAAGATTTAGAAATACTCTTAGATAAGTTACCCTATGGTATGTGGATTAAGGACATTACCGGCAAATATATATATGCAAACACTGATTATATAAAAAACTTTGATGTTGATAAGGAGAAAGTTATAGGGTATCACGATTGGGATTTTTGTAATAAAGACCAATATGATTATTATAATAAAACAGATTCTGAGGTACTTGTTGATAAAAGACCAATACTAGATGAGAAATTAATTCATAAATCGGAAGGTGATGAATGGTTTGAAATTTATAAGGCACCAATATTAGATGAATATGGAGAAGTGAAGTATATAATTGGGGTTACAAGGGACATAACATTTAATAAAAAAATAGAATCGGAATTATTAGATAGTCATAAACAATTTTTTGCTTTAAATGAGGTAGTAAGTAGTGGTTACAATAAAAGCAACGGAAGGTTTGATAATTTAAAAGAACAAATCATCCACAAACTAGGTGCAGATGCTATAAATATATGGGCTTATGATGAAAAGGAAAGTAAACTTATTTGCAAATGTTATCTTGGAAAGTATAATGAAAGAGCGATTGAGGACATAGAATTTCCTGTAACCTATGAAGAATTGGATAGATTTTTTACAGAAGAAGATGGTGAGGGACTAAAGCCTCTATGTGAAAGAAAAAATTATCCTAATAAAGATATATTAGAAAAACAAGGTATAAAATTTGCTGGAATTTATAAACTTGAGTACAATGATAAGATTATTGGTATTATAAATTTCTTATATAGTAAAAAAGATGATGCAAAATTAAATAATGATAATTTTATAAAAATTTTATGTAATCAAATTGCAGTAATAATAACAAATGATAGTTTATCTAAAGAGATTAAATTAGAACTTGAAAAACGTATGCAAACAGAGAGTGAGCTACAGATGTTTTTAGATACTGCCATTGATTTAATGGTCATAATTGGTGAAGATGATAAACATATAAAGTTAAATGCAGGATGGGAAAAGACCTTAGGATGGACCCAAGAGGAACTTTTAGGGATGAAGTGGACAGAGTTAATTCACCCAGAGGACATAAAATCAAAAGAAGAGATTGTAAAAAAATTAAAAGATGAAGAAAAAATAATGAGTTTTAAAATTAGACTTGTGTGTAAAAATGGAGATGCAAAGTGGATCCAATGGAATAGTAGATATTTAAAAAGTAGAGGAATAGCTATATGCACAGGAAAGGACGTAACAGAGCAGCATGGGTTAGAAGAACAAAGAAAAAGTTATGAAGAAGCTATAAAATTAGAGCAAATTAAAGGTGAATTTTTCTCAAATATATCTCATGAATTCAAGACTCCGTTAAATATTATTCTTACTACTATGCAACTTATAAATAGTAATATAGAAAGAGAGCTTATTTGTGCAGATAAAGGTGTAGCCTTAGAGAGATACATGAATTCAATTAAACAAAATTCTTATAGGTTATTAAGACTAGTTAATAATCTAATAGATATAACTAAGATAGATGCAGGATATTATAAATTGCAACTTGAAAATCATAATATTGTTAATGTGGTGGAAGAAATTACAATTTCCGTAGCTCAATATGTGGAAAATAAAGGAATAGAATTAATCTTTGATACAGAAATTGAAGAAGAAATAATTGCTTGTGATCCAGATAAAATTGAGAGAATAATGCTTAATTTATTATCTAATGCAATTAAGTATACAAAGGTAAATGGGAGAATAGAAGTCTATTTAGGTGTTGAAGATGGAAAGGTCTTTATATCAGTTATGGATAATGGTGAAGGAATAGATAATGAAAAGGTAAATTTAGTATTTAACAGGTTTATCCAAGTGGATGATACCTTAGAAAGAAGATGTGAAGGTAGTGGAATTGGATTAGCACTAGTTAAATCCTTAATAGAAATGCATGGTGGTAACATCAATGTGACAAGTAAAGTTGGGGAAGGAACTAAATTCACATTTTATCTTCCAATAAGAATTGTAGAAAAGGAGGAGGGAGCTAGAGAATCTACTACACATAAAAGCGAAATGATAAGCTCAAAGGTAGAAAAGTGCAATATAGAATTTTCCGATATATATAATTAATAGACCTACTCAGAAAGTATAATTAGAAATCTATAATTTAATTTATTGTTTAGTCAGTATATAAATAGTATAATAATCTGTATAACACTAAAATGATAAAATATAAATTATAAGGAGTTGTGTTGCTTCATATCATAATGGATAGAAGCGTAAATTATGAATAAGACTAGAAAAATTATTTTTGAGGCTGCAATAAAAGTATTTTCAAGCAATGGCTACGAGAGTGCTACTATGGATGAAGTAGCAAGCGAGGCTGGAGTTGCAAAGGGAACTTTATACTATCACTTTAAAAGTAAAGAGGAATTATTTTATTTTGTTGTAAAGACCGGAATTGATTTAATAAATAGTGAAGTTGAAGAATCAATAAAAGAAATAAGTGATCCTATAGAGAGACTAAAAGAATCTGCTAGGGTTCAGTTAAAATATGTGTATATTAATAAAGATTTATTCAGAGTCATAATGAGTCAAGTATGGGGACAAAAGGAACGTCATGAAGAAATAAGAGAGCAAGTGATGCATTTAATTAGTATGAATTCTAAATTTTTAGAAGGCATTACAAAAGGCAAACATATTGCTGATGGAGATTCAGATATATTAAGCTACTGCTTTATAGGCGTATTATTTTCATCTGCACTCTATGAAATTATAAATAATGATAATTATGATCATGATGAAGTAGTAGAGAAATTCATGAATTATATTAACTATGGCATAAGGCTATCTTGATACCTTAAGTTTAAATAGAAAATAATATATAAATAGAGAAGAGTTTTCTAAGCTGGAGAATAACTAGTTTAGAAAACTCTTTTGTAATGTTTTTGAAAAGGTTATCAGTAAAAATTTTCTCTAGTGATATTGACTAGTCAGTACAAAAGAGGTATAAATATAATATTGACTGTAAAGTATAAAAAATTAAAGAAGGTGGTAGCATGAATTTTCTAAAAATTGCGGGTAAGGATATTAAAAGCATTTTTAAGAACAGGTTCATAAGGATATCAGTTGTTGCAATCATTATAGTACCATTATTATATTCCTTGTTGTACTTAGATGCATTTTGGGATCCTTATGCACGAGTTAAAGACATGACCATAGCCGTAGTTAACGAAGATGGTGGTGCTTTACTTGATGGAAAAAAGGTAAACTATGGTGAAGACGTTGTAGAAAACCTAAAGAGTAATGGAGACGTTGGTTGGGAATTTACAAGCAATGAAAAAGCTGATGAAGGATTAGAAAATGAAGGGTATTATGCTAAGTTTGTAATTCCTGAAAGCTTTTCAAAAAACGTTGTAGCTGCAAAAGATGGAAAGCCTCAAGTAGCAGATTTAAAGTTCGTATGTAATGAAAAGAAGAACTTTTTAGCGGCTCAAATTAACTTGCAGGTTAAAAACACACTTAAAGAAGAAATTGTAAGTACAGTT
>Ga0213825_1001952_pt1 | contig 13531 bp, 13 predicted proteins | sample MC6MC0900MG_FD_179896 | JGI IMG/M metagenome (GOLD analysis project Ga0213825, IMG submission 179896) | Enriched soil aggregate microbial communities from Iowa State University, Ames, United States - MC6-MC0900-MG | ecosystem: Environmental > Terrestrial > Soil > Unclassified | place: USA: Iowa... | reverse complement strand
TCTAGCAACAGAAATCGTAGCATTGCCCGATTTTTTCTTCTGTAACACAAGCGACTCCACCTGCGCATAACGCATCGCTGCAGGCTCACTCACTCCATATGCACCTGTATATTGAAAGACCGTCTCAGAAGGTGTTGGAAAATCGATTTCATTTAATTCAGTAGGTGAATATGTTACAAATTCCCAATCATATCTCTTTGTTATCTCAAGGAAGCATTGCTCATCTTTCTTCAAATCGATTGTACATAGTGCCTTGACACTTTTTTTCGAAAGTTTAAGCTCTGCAAGTGTGTCATCAATGACCTGTTCAATTTCTTCCACAGATGTCCCACGATTACAGCCCATGCCAAGCACAACCGATTTTGGTCGATAAATGACACCATTTTCAAGAAGTACTTCTTCTTCAGGTTCTATTATGCGATCTGTAATAAGCAATGTCGCATGTGGTTTAGCTTCAATCGCAGCATACGTTGACGGATAGACTTTAATTTGCTCAGGCATTGGTGTGTCACGCATCCACCAGTCGCGTTCACCCGTTTCCTGTACGATTGCGACATGCTCCTCATTGACAACAGAGGCACTTACTGGTGTTAGTTTATCGGCACTATCCCAAATCCAACCAAAACGTGCGCCAAATAAATCAACAGGGATTGTCTTTTGCACATCTGAAGCTGTTGTAATTATTGGATTGGCTCCAAGTGCAGCGGCAACTTCATGTGTCAGCTCATTGGCACCACCTAAATGTCCAGATAACACACTAATCACATTTTCACCACGGTCATCAATGACAACAACGCCTGGATCTGTCTTTTTATCCTTTAATATCGGTGCAATCATGCGTACAACTGCACCGAGTGAAATGATTAAAATTAAACCTTTATATTGCTTAAACAAGGTTGGCAGCAGCAAACGTACTGTCCCTGTAAACATTTGAATATGCTTTTCCGCTTCATCGCCCTGCTCAAATTTGCTCATATAGTATAAATCGCTTGCAGCAAAAGTTTGCTGCAAGCGGCGTCCGAGTTGAACACCATGTTTGGTGATGGCTACAACAGCATAAGCATTTCGTTGCTCAACCGCTGGTAAAACACCCTCTTGTAACTCAATCACTTGTCTTCACACCTTTTCTAAAACCATGTGTAAAGGTAGCATCATATAACTTCGAACGATATTGATCCTTATCATGAATAGTAGGATCTAATGCCCAGCCAGCTAAAATCATCGCATGTTTACGAATACCGTTCACACGCATTGCTTCATCTAGCTCAATCAATGTAGTACGCACGATTTTTTGATCTGGCCAAGAAGCACGTTGAATCACAGCTACAGGTGTATCATCAGCCCAGCCTGCACTCTGCAATTCTTTTACGATTTTCTTCGTTAGCGTTGCACTTAGGAATAAGGCAATTGTACAATGGTGACTTGCTAAATCGCGTAGTTTTTCGAATTCTGGCACAGGTGTACGCCCTTCTGCACGCGTTAAAATAAGCGTTTGCGTTAAGTCAGGGATCGTTAATTCTGCCCCAATTGCTGCCGCCGAAGCGAAGACAGAGCTAACACCAGGAATGACCTCATAGCCAATGCCTTCTTTTTTTAATAATGCAACCTGTTCCATGATGGCACCATACATAGCAGGATCTCCTGTATGCATACGAGCCACTACTTTCCCTGCATTGACACGATCTGCCATTACGGCTACCATTTCCTCTAAATGCATACCCGCGGTGCGAATAACTTCCGCATCCGGCCTTGCTTTGGCAATAAGATCTTCATTTACTAACGAATCTGTATACATGACAACATCCGCTGTTTGTAGCATATGTAAACCTTTTACTGTAATTAAATCCGGATCACCAGGACCAGCGCCGACAATATATATTTTCTTCATTATTTTCGCACCACCATTAATGTTAAGTATTCTAAATCGACACCGTCTAGCTCGCGTACATCCCAAATAATCTCCTCGTCAGATGTGACCTTAGTTACGACAGATGCCTTATCAAGTAAATCTAAATCACGTAGCACCTCTAACATTAAATCAATCACCTTCGCCACTTTAATGAATACCACCGCATCGTGACTTTCAATCGCTTCACGCATTGCATCATAGTTATCATAGGCAGGTACGATGGCAACACGGTCATCACCATCTGCGAGCGCAATTCCTAAACGCGATGCCGAACCATTGAACGAAGAAATTCCTGGTACTGTTTGGATTTCAACCTCTGGGTGCATGTCCTGCATAAGCTTCATCATATGGATGAACGTACTATATAATAGTGGATCTCCCTCTGTTACGAATGCGACGTCTTTGCCTTCTTTTAATTTTCCATAGACAAGTTCAACAGATTTTGTCCATTCACGTTCTAATACAGCCTCATCCTTTGTCATTGGGAATACTAGGCCAAGCATATCCTTTTCTTCTGGATTAATGTAAACATCTACAATACGATGTGCATAGCTTTTACTGCCTTTTAATTTTTTTGGATACGCAATAACAGGCGACTCCTGAATAACGCGGAATGCTTTAACTGTAATTAATTCTGGATCGCCAGGACCTACGCCCAAGCCATATAAAATACCAAGATTACTCATGATTTTCTTCCTTTCGATATGCAGATATAATAAAAATCGGATTTAATGGGACAAAACGTGTCATATCTAAAATTGGTTTACTGCGCGCAAGCTGTGCCTGTAAGATGTCAACGGCAAAGCCACAAGCTTTAAACGCTTCGACTGCCTTATATAAATTTTCAATTGTTGCAGCATTTAAGACAATACGACCATTTGGCTTCAAGCGGGTACAGCATAATTGCAATAGCTCCACCATTTCGCCTCCTGTTCCACCGATAAAAATCGCATCCGGATCAGGGAAGTTTTCAAGTCCTGCAGGTGCTTTACTATGAATAGCTGTTATATCAACACGGAACTTTTGCTGATTTTGCAGGCAATTTTCTAAATCAGGTGCATTTTTCTCTACCGCAAATACTTGACCTTCTGGCGCAAGCTTACCAGCCTCAATCGCCATAGATCCTGTACATGTACCGACATCCCATACAATACTATCCTTTTGTAGCTGCATTGCTTGTAAACTTAAGACACGAATTTCTTTTTTCGTAATAAGCCCTTTATCTGGCTTACGCTGTGAGAATTCTTCATCATCAATCCCGAGTGTATAGCGTTTTGGTTCGGATGATTGTTTTAAAATCACGACATTTAAAGGAGAAAAGTCTGTAGTCTCTAATTCATCAAGAGAATACGAGCCAAATTTTTCATTAATGCCTTGTAAATTTTCTGCCACAAATGCGCTGTATTCTGTCATACCAAAATGCTTTAAATAGCGTGCTAGTGCATTCGGGTTATTTTCAGCATCTGTTAGAAGCGCCACTTTCTTTTTGCCATCAATGCGCTGTGCTAAGCCTTTCATAGAGCGCCCATGAATACTTGTTACATAAGCGTCCTGCCAACTTTCCCCCATCTTCGAAAAGGCAAGCTGTACCGAGCTCATATATGGATAAACTTCAACGTTTAGCTTTTTCGCTAAATAACCACCGATTCCATAAAATAGTGGATCACCTGACGCTAGAATAACGGTGTTTCTTGTTTCTGTAGATAATCTTTCAACAAGCGTTGAAAGACCACCTTTGATTATTATTTTTTCTCCAGTAAAGCTCGGGAAAAATTCTAGAACACGCTCACCGCCAACAAGTACCTCACAGTCTTCTATCCACTGTACATATTGTGGTAGCAAGCTTTCTTGTCCGTTATCCCCGATCCCAATCAATTTCATCGATCGATGCAATGTCATCAGCCCTTCCTAATAATTGTCCCTGCATCGAATAGATCGATGTGGAAAGCGTTAAACCGCCTCTAACATGATGTAACGAAGAATAGCAACAAGCCTCACATAAACGGTGAAAGAATGCATCATAGCCCTTCTCTGCCATAATTTCGCCGACTTGTGAAGCAGTATTGGCCTCTCGTACCTCAGCTACTGTCTCTTCGTCTGCACCTATATCCACTGCCAATTGTGCTAAAAAGTTAAAATCAATCGGAGCACTTTTGGAATGCACCATCATCACACCTTGAGCAACCTTCGAAAACTTACCCATCATACCAACTAGTGATACTTCTTTAATACCAAGTCGTTTACAATGCTTTAATGTAAAGCCAACAAAGTCGCCCATCTCTACAAACGCTTCCTCTGGCAAATGAGGGTACTGTGTCATCCCAAATTTTTCACTGCGCCCACCAGTAGTCACGACTAAATGCTCACAGCCAGCTGCCTTTGCAACACTAATAGCTTGAACGATACTTGCCATATAAGCGGAACTCGAAAAAGGCACGACGGTTCCCCTTGTGCCTAAAATGGAGATGCCTCCAATAATACCAAGTCGCCCATTTAACGTTTTTTTTGCAATTTCCTCACCTTCAGGTACTGAAATCACTACATTGACGCCTCTGTCAATTTCAAAATCGTCAAGCACACCCTGTACAGTACTATGAATCATCTTCCGTGGCACAGGATTAATCGCTGCTTCTCCAACAGGCACTGGTAAGCCGGGCTTTGTTACGCGCCCGACACCAATCCCTCCGTCTAAATGAATGCCAGGTGTATCAGCCCAGCTCACTGTCCCAATAATGAGTGCCTTATGTGTTGCATCAGGGTCATCACCAGCATCTTTAATGGTTTCACAACTTACAGCATTATTTTCAAATGTACATTTTTCTATCGTAAATGTTGCATCTCGCCCAATCGGCAAATGAATCGTACTTGTTTCTTGCTCGTCATTTGTGATTAAGGCCAGTAATGCAGCCTTCGTTACTGCAGTTGCACAGGCTCCCGTTGTATAACCGTGACGCATGTCCTTGGGATCCTTTTTAGGCTTCCGCTCCATTATTTTTTCGCCTGTTCATCCGCTAAAAGTGAAACAGCATTCAATGCGGCAACCGTCACTGTACTACCGCCTTTACGACCAACATTTGTAATATACGGAATACCTTCTAGTTTTAATAACTCTTCTTTCGACTCAGCAGCAGAAACGAAGCCAACTGGCATACCGATAATTAAATCTGGTTTCGCTAAGCCTTCTTTAATTAAACGAATTAATTCCAGCAATGCTGTCGGTGCATTACCGATTGCATAAATGCCACCCTCATGTAATTTAGCAGCCTTTTGCATAGAAATAATCGCACGCGTAGTGTTTTGTTTTTTCGCTTCGATCGACACGTCTTCATCTGCAATATAGCAGTGTAAATCGCCACCATGTTTTTGGAAGCGTTTTTTCCCCGAACCACTTTCAATCATTTGCACATCTGCAATGACATGGCGACCAGCAAGAATTGATTTAATCCCTGCTTCAAGCGCACCTGGTGTAATAATTACGCTACGTCCTAGTTCAAAGTCAGCAGAAGCATGGATGATGCGACGTACTACTTTCCACTCGTCTTCTGAGAAATTATGCTCGCCCATTTCCTCTGCAATAATTGAAAAACTGTAATCGTAAATTTTATCTGGGTCTACTGTTAATGGTTTGAAATCTGTTTTAAAGTCCATCTGGATTGCCTCCTAAAGTGTGTTTTGTACAGCTTGTAATACATCTTCAAATGTAGAGTATTGCTGTCCGTATTTTATATTTGGTCTTGCAATTAAAATCGTTTCAATGCCACATGCAAGGGCAGCATCTAGCTTTTCATCCACAGAGCCAACTTTGCCGCTTTCTTTCGTAATCATCAATGTCACATCATATTGACGGAAGAGCGCTTCGTTTAATTCCTTTGAAAACGGACCTTGTATCGCAACGATATCTCTTTGTGCCACACCAAGTGCTTCACATTTTTCCATATTATCGAGTCGAGGAAGCATACGCGCAATTACTCGTGTATTGTCTAAGCCATGTAATACTTTTGTAAATGTTGCAAGTGTTTTACTGCCCGTCGTTAACATGATGACACCACGTTTTTCCGCTGCTAAGTGAGCAGCCTCCTCATAATCTTTCACAACCGTAATTAGTGGATGTGTATAATGCTCATGTGCTCGTTCATAGCGAATATACGGTACATTTGCTTGCTCAGCTGCAGCCATGGCATTTTTTGAAGCTTCCTCAGCAAATGGATGAGAGGCATCTACAACTAAACGATACCCTTGCTCTGTGATGATTGTCGCCATTTCTTCAGCCGTTAATCGACCGACTAAATGAGGCAGGCCCACTTCTGTAAGGCTTGAAGCGGCTGATTCAGTAACGACTGTAGCTGTCACAGCATAACCTGCTGACTGTAATTCTAGTGCTAGATTCCTTGCATCACTCGTCCCAGCTAACATGAAAATCATTTCACTGGCTCCTCTTCATGGTGGTGGTGGTCGTGATGATGGTCATGATCATCGTGGTGATGGTGGTCGTGGTCATGATGGTGATGATGATGCGCATGTCCATGTACCGCCGCATAAGCACGATAGTTTTCTAAATCTTGCATACCTGTTGATGTACCGTTCACAGCTTGCTCAATACGCTCTAATAACACATTTTGCAAACGCTCATGATAGCCAAAATAGTTAGCGATTTGAATATCACTGTCTGGATATTTCTCGTTAAATTGCTCGCACATACCATTCATGCGTTCCATTAGGATACCTGTGAATAAAAAGTACGGTAGCATAATAATTTTTTTAGCACCAAGTTTTACACAGCGCTCAATGCCTTCTTCAACACGAGGATCTGTTACACCCATAAAGGCGCTTTCTACGTACTGTACAGGTAGTTTTTCCCATAGCAGACGTGTAATTTTATAAAAATCACCATTCGCATATGGGTCACTGCCGCCTCGTGCAATTAATAAAATGGCAGTATCCTTATGGTCTTCTTCCGCATTAAAGCCAGTCTCTGCTAGGCGGTCTTCTAGAATCGCAAATATTTCTTCATGGACACCAATTGTTTGGCCATATGTGAATGTAATATTTGGATAATGCTCACGCGCATGCTCGATTTCTGCAGGAATATGCAGTTTTGAATGTCCCGCATGAAGAAGAATAATCGGAATAACATGTACCTCAGTAGCGCCCTTCTTGACACAGTTCGTAATACCTTCTTCAATGTTTGGCGAAGCAAACTCTAAAAAACATGTTTCTACTAAAAAACTATCATCAATACGAGGTGTCATTTGCTCAATAAATGTACGTACCTCATCATTTCCTGCTGCTAAACGGCTCCCATGGCCGACAAATAAAATTGCTTTCATCCTCATTACTCCTCACTAGTCGCCGCACGGAGCTGGCTCAACTTTTATTTTTGAAGACATATCTTGATACGTAAAATGAAGTATCTTTTTCACACGCTTAAAGTATTTAAACAAACGTTCATTCGGATGTGCATTTGCTTTATACTCTTCGATAATATCTGTGATCAGCGGTATAAGTTGCTCAGGTTCTAAACCCTCCACAACAGGCTGGGCCGCATGTGCTGTACGACCAACTGGCTTAGCCCCAATAAAAACATCAAACTTACTTTTGCGATACACAATACCAATATCATCAAATACCGCTCGATAACATGCCATACCACAGCCGTTAAAGCCTATATTTAACGTTTTCGGTAACGACATACCGCCAAGCTTTTCCTGAATCTCTTCCGCATAAGGAATCGAATCAGTCTTTTCTCCATAGCAGAAATCACAAGCCTTTAACGATAGCACGTCACCAATCGGTGCTAGTAAAAAGCCAACTTCTCGAAGCTTTGCTGTAATCACTGCAGGATCAGTCGTCGGAATTTTCAGATGAATTTGATGGTCTGGTGTATACTCCATCGTTCCTTCTTCTCCAACTACCTCTGCTAGCGTCATCATTTGTTGAGGAGTAAAGAACTTATTAGCTACTCCTGGACTCACAGCTAATTCAAAAATGGATTCCATTTTTTGTTGAACAAGCTTCGGTGTTACCCTCACTGCACTTGTTCCCTTCACCATTGCTAGTGCTGATGTCGCCATTTCAAGTGATGACTTTTTTTTAGGCTTTGGTTCTGATGTTATGGCTAAACTGGGCTTAATACGATTTGCATTGGGATCTGTCGCAAAATCATTACGAGCCATCCCTGTTTCTTGATTCATTGCCCATGGTTCATTTTCTTCTTTTAGACGTTGATGTGGTCGTAACGGTTGTTTTTCATCGCCGAGTGTATATTTGCGCTGATAACCACGTGGCGTAATCATTTTATTGTCATAGAAGAACGTTGATGAATTCCCGATAACAACAGTTGTTAGCATGCCAATATCATGTTCTAGCATTTCTGCTAAAGTCGTCATCGTAATTTCCTGACGTTCACGATACGCACTTTTCACAAGTCCTACCGGTGTATCTGGAGAACGATATTCTAATAAAATTCGTTGTGCCTCTACGATTTGTCTCGTACGACGGCCACTTTTTGGGTTATAAAGAGCAATAACGAAATCAGCCATTGCCGCTGCTTCTACTCGCTTTGCAATTAAATTCCAAGGTGTTAAGTGGTCACTTAAACTAATCGTACAGGCGTCATGCATAATCGGAGCACCTAGTAAACTTGCACATGAATTGATAGCAGAAATACCTGGAACAATCTCTACCTCAACACCAGTTGCTTCCGTCCAGCCTAGCTCAATTAAAACTTCATATACTAAGCCTGCCATGCCATAAACGCCAGCATCACCGCTCGATATAACCGATACGATACTTCCTGCCTCTGCTTGGCGCACTGCTTCTTGTGCACGTGAAACTTCTTCTGTCATACCAGTACTAACAATTGACTTTGCACTAACTAAATCCTGAATAAGCTCAACATATGTTTTATAGCCTATGATCATATCACTTTGTTGAAGTGCCTCAACAGCACGAGTCGTAATATGTTTAAAATCCCCAGGTCCAAAACCAACTACGAAAATCTTTCCTTTTTGCGCCATTTTGTTACCCCTCTTTCACCTTTTCAATGCCTTTAATGGCTGTTGTTTGTGCTGTACGCTGTAACGAACCTTCACGCAGTGTAAAGACATGCTCATTTTGTAATGCTTCATGATTTAAATCTTGTACAAGTGCCCGCGCATGCTCTGTAGTCGGCACACGGTACCAATTCCCCTGAGGATAAGCGATAACAACACATGCATCCTTACATCTACCATTACAGCGTGTCCTAGTCGTATGTATGTCCTGATCAAGCGCTTGCATTTGTATTTCATCACGGATTGCCTGTGTAATTTCCTCTGCATCTTTTTTCATACAGCTACTGCCATTGCAAATAAAAAGATGCGTTTTCATCCCCTCTAAATTCCAAGTTGTCATTGTTGTTCTCCCCTCATTTGCTTTTAGGAAAAAGAAAAACCTTTACTCTAGACGAAGAGTAAAGGTTTTGTAGAAGCTAAATAAAAAACGAATATATACAGCTACTCGCTCTCGCTTCAACTTCTCCCTCCGAAAAGTTTGCATGCATCATCACAATAAGCAGGTTTCCTGACTTAAGCATCCTTTTACTTTCGCGCCTTCCTAAGTTTTCACTAGTGGCATTTGCGATTTCATCAGCTATTACAGTAGCGGGGGCTGTATCGGATTTTCACCGATTTCCCTATTATCTCGAAAATATTCAAGCACTTATTGATGTTTTATATGAAATTGTACTTTTTATGTAATAGAAAACTGTCTCTATCATATCTTAATTTTTAAAAATTTCAATATTTCTTTCTCAAATTGTGACATTTTTATTAAAAATTCAGAGAAAACGCGAAATTTTTATCTGTATTTATCTGAATTTTCGACATTGACCTTTAATTCTAAAATTTTTATAAAAAGTATAGCATATATGTGGAAATTCATGTTACACTTTGTCGTGAAATCTCACAACTTCATTCTTTTTCGGTGCGAAGTGTATACCATTTCGCTTAAAAGGGAAGCCGGTTCAAGTCCGGCGCGGTCCCGCCACTGTACTAGGGAGTTTTATAGATCATGTCACTGTCCAAAGGATGGGAAGGCCTATAAAACGTTGAACTAAAGCCAGGAGACCTGCCGAAAAATATGTGATCGTTTCAACCTACGAGGATAGGTGTGCGGCTTAGCAGATTAAAATTTTATTTGCCTCTTTTAGCTATGCACTTTTCCAAAGTCGGAGAAGTGCTTTTTATTTTCATTCAGAAGAGACTCCATCTCATGGTGGTAGATGTTTACAGATATAGCCAAAACACCTCCTGAATGAAAATAAAGCCTCGAACGCAATTACGCCAAGGCGAAATTGATATCGTTCGCACGCTACATTCGAAAAATATAATGTTAGGAGGAGAGATTTTGAAATTCTCACCTTGGAAGCTTAGTTATTTCTTGCTGGCATTTTTACTTGTGCCAAATCGTGCATTTGCTATGCATATCATGGAGGGCTTTTTGCCGATTGAATGGGCAATTTTTTGGTGGGTCTTATCGATTCCATTTATTATTTTAGGATTACGCTCTATTCGTAAAACCATTGATGAAAATCCTGAAACAAAAATGATACTAGGTTTATCCGGTGCCTTCGCCTTTGTATTATCAGCCTTAAAAATCCCTTCTGTAACGGGGAGCTGCTCGCATCCGACAGGAGTTGGACTTGGGACTGTTCTTTTTGGACCACTAGCTATGAGTGTGATCGGGACAATCGTTTTATTATTCCAAGCTTTACTTTTAGCACATGGTGGGCTTACAACATTAGGGGCAAATGCATTTTCCATGGCAATTGTTGGTCCTATTATTGCTTACTCTGTATTTAAGGGCGCACAAAAAATGGGGCTATCATTTTCAGTAGCTGTCTTTTTAGCAGCAATGCTTGGAGACTTAGGTACATATGTTGTTACATCTGTACAATTAGCTCTTGCCTTCCCTTCTGAAGTAGGAGGGTTTATGGCATCATTCACAAAATTTGCTGGTATTTTTGCAATAACACAAATTCCGCTCGCGGTAAGTGAAGGAATTTTAACAGTGATCGTTATGAATTTCTTGAAAAAATATAATGTGAGCGAACTAAAAGCATTACGTGTTTTCTCAGCTAAGGAGGCACACTAAAATGAAAAAAAATTTACTGCTCTTGGCAATTGTTGTGTTTCTAGCTATCATTCCTCTATTTATCCAAAAGGGTGCAGAATTTGAGGGTGCTGATGGCCAAGCGGAAGCAGCAATTGGTGAAATTAACGCTGACTACGAACCATGGTTTGAAAGCATTTGGGAGCCACCAAGTGGTGAAATTGAAAGCTTATTATTCGCTCTACAAGCTGCTATCGGCGCTGGATTTATCGGCTATTTCATCGGCTTTATGCGCGGCAAACATAAAGAAGGTTAAACGATATGTTACTCATAGATAAGTATGCTTATTTGAATAAGCTAGCGTCTGTTCATCCGCTAGAAAAAATGACGTTATCCATAGGACTACTATTATTGTCGCTTATCATGAGAGATGAACGAATTTCACTCATTACATTTATTGTAATGAGTGCTTTTACCATTTTAAGCGCAAAAATCCCAGTTAAATATTATGCAAAACTGCTATTACTACCGGGATTTTTTTTACTTTCTAGTTTACTATCAATATTAATTTCTATAGCCCCATCAACAAGCACTCTCCCTACACATATTTGGTCGTTTTCTATTAACGGTTGGACAATTTTTGTAGGGCGCGCGAGTATAGAAACAGCACAGCAGCTTTTTTTCATCGTCCTTGGCAGCATTAGCTGTTTGTATTTTTTAATTCTTACAACATCCGTACAATCGATCTGCTATGTTCTACGACTTTGGCGACTTCCCACTTTATTTGTAGAGCTAGTGGAACTAACGTATCGATTTATTTTTATTTTTTTAGACAGTATGCAAAAAATTCATCTTGCCCAGCAGGCTCGATTAGGTTACCGCTCCCCTATGCAATGGCTGCGCTCAATTTCAATGCTGATTGCAGCTTTATTTGCCGAGATGTTTCAGCGAAGTCGTGAACTAAACAATGCAATGCAGGCACGCGGTGGAGAAACTGTCTATTGGCAGGAGAATGTTACCTATTGCATGAAAAACTGGCTAGGTATGGCTGCTATTTTTATTTCCCTTATCATTTATGGAGGTTTTTTCTGATGACTGATTTATACTTTGAACTAAAACAATTATCCTACGCTTATGCAGATGGAACCCATGCTTTGACAGATCTTACACTCCAAATTCCAAAGGGAAAAAAAATCGCTTTACTTGGTCATAACGGAGCTGGGAAATCGACTTTATTTCAGCATTTAAATGGCATTTTAAAGCCTACCACTGGAAATATATCGTTTTGTGGCAAGGAACTTAACTATAGTAGAAAAGCATTAAAAGAATTGCGCCAACAGGTTGGAATTGTTTTTCAGGATGCAGACAACCAGCTTTTTTCAGGTACTGTTATGCAAGATATTGCATTTGGACCTTTAAACCTTGGTTGGACAACTGAAAAAATTGAAGAGAAAATTGCATGGGCTGTTGCTCAAACTGAAGTTGAACCATTACTCGATAAACCGATCCATTTTTTAAGTGTTGGCCAGAAAAAACGTGTTGCAATGGCTGGAGTACTAGCGATGGAACCATCTGTTTTATTATTAGATGAACCAACAGCTGGACTTGATAATTATTATGCTGCACAAGTTTTACAGTATTTAGCTAAATTAGAGAATGGTGAACGGACTATTTTACTGGCAACGCATGATATCCCATTAGCTTATGAATGGGCAGACCAAATCATCGTGATGGAAGCAGGAAAAATCATTTATAATGGGGGCCCTGTTGAGTTGTTCTATCAAGAGCAGTTGCTTGAACAGGCCCATCTCGAACGCCCATGGGTCTTTGAAATGGCGATTGCCTTGCAAAATAAGAAACTATTTGAGAAAAACAGTACAATGCCTCGTTCGAAGGCAGATTTACAAAAACTTATTGAGCAGCTTTAAGACGATGTTTTAAGGATATAACATTTCTTGGACTATAGTTGCGTGTTTTCCACTTGTAGGGCTCATTACCATAACGTGTGGTTGATTGTAGTGAAGGCTGGGCGTTTATAGCTGATACACTTCCCTTAACTACAATCTAAAAGAGTGACTCCCCCGACCTCTCGCACCACCGTACGGACAGTGCCTTTCAGTAACGAATATTACCTGTTGTCTCAAGGATGTGAAATCATAGACTTTTTATAGTCCTAATGAGAGTATTCGTTCTCCCTTCCCTTTCACTAAGGCTAGTTTACTGATACAAATTTTCATAGATTTTACATAAAGGAAAAATATAGATTGGTACTTTTGGAAAAATAACACCTTATTTACGAAACTTTTCTATCAATCATCCGTAATAGTATAGATGTGACTTATATTAAACACTCAAGGAGGTAATACAGTTGAAGAACTGGAAAAAGAAATCATTTGCTATAGTAGCATCTGCTGCACTAATGGTGCCTACTGCTTCTGCCTTTGCTGAAGCACCACAAAAAACAGAGAAGAACCCAGAGTCAGTGAAAGTAGCTAGCAATCAGAAACAAACCGAAAAGAATCAAAAAGAATG
>Ga0213825_1001951_pt1 | contig 13535 bp, 17 predicted proteins | sample MC6MC0900MG_FD_179896 | JGI IMG/M metagenome (GOLD analysis project Ga0213825, IMG submission 179896) | Enriched soil aggregate microbial communities from Iowa State University, Ames, United States - MC6-MC0900-MG | ecosystem: Environmental > Terrestrial > Soil > Unclassified | place: USA: Iowa... | reverse complement strand
GAAGGTAAAAGGAGCAGCAATAGGGGGTGAGGAATAGCAGTAGCTATTAACTCACACCAACAATGATTCAATAGTTGCTAATACCTACTGTCATGTATTTGCGAGAAATCATAATTTGGGGGTATGTAATTTGACATTTACACAAAATTTTACAGCTGTTGGGGGTAGTTTAACTTGGTCGGCAATTGTCGCAGTTATCCCTATTCTTTATTTTTTCTGGGCGTTAGCAATTAAAAAAATGAAAGGCTATATGGCGGGGTTAACGACTTTACTTGTTTCTTTAATTTTGGCTACCATTGCTTTTAAAGTACCAATTGGAACAGCGATAATGTCTGCTACACAGGGGGCTGTTTATGGGCTCTTACCAATAGGCTGGATTATTATCACTTCCGTTTTCTTATACAATATCACCGTAAAAACAGGGAATTTTCATATAATACGTCATTCAGTTTTGTCTATTACGGAAGACCGGCGCATACAAGCATTATTGGTAGCGTTCTCATTTGGGGCGTTTTTAGAAGGAGCTGCAGGCTTCGGTGCACCGGTTGCCATTTCTGCCGCGTTATTAGTAGGGCTTGGTTTTAACCCACTGTATGCAGCAGGTCTTTGTTTAATAGCCAATACGGCGCCCGTTGCATTTGGTGCCATTGGGGTACCCATAACGGCAATGGAAGGGCCAACAGGTATTGCGGCATTAGAAATTTCAAAAATGGTCGGACGGCAATTACCGTTTTTAGCCGTATTTATTCCTTTCTTTTTAGTTTTAATTATGACAGGTTTGAAAAAGGCTTTGGAAGTAATGCCAGCCATTTTAGTGTCAGGTATATCATTTGCTGTCACACAATATGTAAGCTCGAATTTTTTAGGTCCAGAATTACCGGACGTTTTATCTGCATTAGTATCGCTCTTTGCACTAGCTGTGTTTATGAGGTTTTGGCAGCCAAAGACGATTTATCGGTTTGCTTCCGAGCGTGAAGTGACAACTGATATAAACGCAGCAAAAGAATCTTATAGCGGAGCTACCATCATCAAAGCTTGGTCACCGTTCATCATTTTGACAGCTTTTATTTCATGTTGGGGAATACCGGCTATTAAAAGTGCTTTAACGGGGAATTATGATGGTGCAAATATTATTTTAAAAGGTGTAAATGTTTTAGGCCAAGCTGTGACCTTTACAGTGGAAGTACCATTTTTACATAATCAAGTGTTAAGTGGCGCAACAGGGGAGCCAATCGCGGCGTTTTACAAGCTAGAATTGTTAGGTGCTGCAGGTACAGCCATATTATTGGCGGCAATCGTTTCAAAATTTATTTTTAACGTTTCTTGGCACGATTGGGGCAAAACATTATTTGAAACGTTGAATGAGATTAAATTTCCACTCATTACGATTTGCAGTGTCGTGGCATATGCCTATGTCACAAATACAGCTGGTATGATGACAACGCTGGCATTGGTTTTAGCGAAAACAGGTGTTTTATTCCCGTTCTTCTCACCAGTATTAGGTTGGCTTGGTGTATTCATTACAGGATCAGACACGTCTTCAAATGTCTTGTTTGCTAAGCTACAGCAAGTTACAGCTGAATCTGTTGGGATGGAGCCAGTGTTAGCACTTGCTGCAAATGCATCTGGTGGCGTCACAGGGAAAATGATTTCACCACAGTCTATTGCAGTAGCTGCAGCAGCGGTAGGACTTGTCGGTAGAGAATCAGAATTGCTTCGCTTTGCTTTAAAATATAGTGTGATGCTACTGTTATTTATTTGTATTTTAACGTTTTTACAAAGTACGGTCCTTGCTTGGATGATACCATAAAAAGATAAGGGATTTTTTCACTTGCCATCTTTCATAATAAGCTAATTGAACTTCAATGGCTTTACAGAAAGTGTTAGATTAATTGCAGTTAATCTAACACTTTTCTTTAATTAACAGTGAATTTCGTTGACAGAAAAACGATGCGAGCGCATAATTCAGATGTACTTTTGAAAACAAAGCGATTTTCATGAAACGTTCACAAGCTTAAAGGGCGCAATTTCCATTATTTTTTGGTACGATGGAGGCAGTAACTGTAAGGAGAGAATGTAAAATATGGAAACTGACATTAACGTATTTTTAGCGTTTGGAGCAGGTTTTTTAAGCTTCATTTCACCATGTACACTCCCACTGTATCCCGCTTTTTTATCATACATAACGGGGATGACTTTAGATGAGCTAAAATCTGAACGCGGCATGCTACAAAAACGTGCTATTTTGCATACGCTATTCTTTTTACTAGGATTTTCAATTATTTTTATAATGATTGGTCTTGGTGCATCGTTAGCTAGAGAGTTTTTCCTCAATTATCAAACATTATTGCGTCAAGTTGGTGCTATATTAATTGTTATTTTTGGTTTAATGATTGTAGGACTACTACAAATTGATTTTTTAATGAAAGATCGCAAGTTTCAATTTAAAAATCGACCGTCCGGCTATATAGGTTCGATTTTAATCGGTATTGCATTTGCAGCGGGGTGGACACCGTGTACCGGTCCAATTTTAATGTCCATTATTTCGTTAGCTGGAGCAAATCCTTCTTCAGGATTTAGTTATATGTTTGCTTATTATTTAGGTTTTGCAATACCATTCTTTGTGTTATCGTTCTTTATTTCACGGATGAATTGGATTCGCAAACATAGCCAAAAAATCGTAAAGGTCGGCGGCTATATTATGATTGCCGTAGGGATATTGTTATTCTTTGATGGTTTAACATATATCACACGACTATTACAGCCTATTTTCGGTGGATTTATTGGCTTCTAATCTGCTAAACTAAAGGGCATACCGTACTTTAACGTGGAGGGAGATGAATACGTGCCTACAGTTTTAGTAGTGGATGATACGCTATTTATGCGTGTAACAATCAGTAATATGTTTAATGAGTGGGGTTATGAAGTAGTCGGCAATGCAGTGAATGGGAAAGAAGCTGTAGAAATGTATCGAGAGCTACAACCAGATCTTGTAACGATGGATGTTACGATGCCTGTCATGACAGGGATAGCCGCTGTAAAAAGAATCATCCCCGAATTCCCTAAAGCAAAAATTGTTATGATCACAGCTTTAGGACAACAAAAACTAATCGTAGAAGCGCTTGAAAGTGGAGCGAAGGATTTTATTACGAAACCTTTCGAGCCTGAAAGATTAAGGGCTATTGCAGACCAATTAGTTGGTCAAAATTGTTAATTTAACATCAGGGGAGGATTTTTTATGTTAAGCAATATCCCTTCTCACTATTATGTTATAGGTTCGACTATAATGGCCATTTTAATGGGTAGCTTCGTCATGGTAGTTCGTATGAGAGCTTCCAAAAAACCTACAAATGAGAAGAAAATTATTATTCCACCTATTGCAATGTCTTCAGGTGCATTAATGTTTTTATTTCCACAATTTCGAGTGCCACCGATGCAAATTTTAGAAGCAGCTGCTGTTGGCGTGGTATTCTCGACAATTTTAATAGCCACTTCTAAATTTGAAGTAAAAGGTCAAGATATTTATTTAAAACGTTCAAAAGCGTTTGTATTTATTTTAGTCGGACTATTAATATTCCGTGTTGTAGCGAAAATGATATTAAGTAGCTCCATCGATGTTGGCGAGTTAGCAGGCATGTTTTGGATATTAGCATTTGCTATGCTGGTACCATGGCGCATTGCAATGCTCTTACAATTTAAAAAAATCAAAAAAACAATACCACTAAAAAATATGTAATCTAAAAGAAACTACACTAGCACATGTGCTGTTGTAGTTTTTTCACGTTTAAAAAGTCTTAAATAAATCTGTAATCGATTCAACACCTACATTTCATCACATATCGTGGTATACTAGGAAACACGTTAAAAATTGAGGAGTTTATGACATGAAATATTTTAAACCACAGATGCAACAGCTAGTAAAGGAAAACCGTGAATTACATGATCGACTAAAAGAGCTGATGGCGGATATGGATTTGCAAAAAAATTACGCATTAAAAGCGCTGTATCATGCAGAAGTAGCAGACGGTGGGCGTTACCAACAAGACTATCAAGCATTAGATCATTTATTTAAATAATATCAAAAGCCGCACTTTTTACAGAGTGCGGCTTTCTTAAATAAATATAGTTGCTATTGCCATTGATTTCCGTTGCAGGCGGACGCTTTCCGGTGAGCACAGCGTAAGCCGCAACCCTCGCTAAGGCGCGGTTAGTTGCGTCTTACTATGCGTGCGTTCCCGCTGGAGTCGCCGCCCTCCACTACAATCAGTTGATGTGTAGCTTTTACTTTGCATACAATTATTCAAAAAGATGCTCGTACGGGGAGACATCTATTTGCAGTTGATCTAATTTTTTGCGTAAAAATTTATGATCACGTTTGGGCGTAGCTTGTATGTAGCCACGAATAATTAAATCATGGTCGATCGCTTTAGCTTTCTCTTCTAAAGCAAGTTCCCCAATTTTACCCGCAATTTTTTCTTTCGCGACTTGTCTAAATAACTCAGGTACTGGGCTCACAAGCTCATAAAGAAGTTCCTTCTCAGGTTGTCCCCATAGATGAATCGTTTTATCTAAATAAAATTCCTGCCAATCTAAATCGGACTTCCCATCCTGTTTTGGTAAAGCCTTTAAAAATTTGCGGAACATAAAAAATCCGCCAATTGCCATTAATGAAATAAGGACGACTACCCAAAATAAAATAAACCATAAAAACCAACCATCTAACAAATCGTTCACCTCTTTGTCTTCTCTCCTTCTATTATAAAAGCAAGCATAAAAAAATTCATCCTTAATGTGGTTATTTTTACAATAAGTTTGAGATGTTTCGTCATATTGTTACGGTTTTTGCTAAATTAATTTGGCAATAATCCACAAGTAATATCATTTTTTATTAAAAATATGCTATTGTTTTTATTTATGATTAAATGACGCTTTTACACAAAAGGGGAAGGTAAGATTGAAAAATAATAGACAAAAAAGAATTTGGGAACTACAAATAAAAAATAGACGTGTCCTTGTTCAAAAGGAAGTGGAAAAGAATTTTAAAGGATATGTTCATGCTGGATTTTTGGAAATAGCTATCATTGAAGAATTGAAAAACAAGATTTACGCTAAAATTGATAAAGTGCCAAAAAGACGGAGCCTTTCGATGGAGTATGAACAAATTTTAGAAGTTCTTTTAGGTTTAGATTTTCGTAGCATAACAGATAATCCACCAGAAAAACAGATGGTGCTTTTTTACGAATATAATGGCGGGGTTGACGGACTTTTTATCTTGTTAGAAATATTTATGAATAATATTCAAAAGATACTTGAATTTGTAGGATTTACAGAAGGGCGAATGGATTTGTTATATACTGATGCGAATTTAGGTACTGGAATATGTATTGAGAGGTTTGAGTACATGAATATATTGACTGTTTGGTAAAATTGTTTTAAATCTTTTGCAGCCACTAAAATTGGATTAAACTTAATAGAATTAAGTAAAAGGGTGGAAACTAATAATTGAAATTATGAAAAACTTAAGAAAAAATAATATGCCGTTTATTCATCAGATTCGAGATATAGATCAATTTGAGGAAATCTATAAATTAGTTGATCAACCATGTAGTACACAAGAAAAAATTTTTTATACAATGATAGAGGGAACAAGGTGTTTGAGCGTAGAAGACTTATTTAATGAATTTGCAATAAAGCTAAAATTTCCAGATTATTTTGGTGCGAACTGGGATGCGTTTGATGAGTGTCTAAATGATTTAAATTGGTTAGCGAGTGAAAAATATATTTTGTTTATAAAAGATTTTGATTATATATTGGTTGATCAAATAGATGAGTTTGACACATTTATTGATATTTTAAAATTGACTGTTGATGAATGGGTTTCAGGAAGAATAGGGACATTATCAACGAGCTCATTCCAAATTGTCATTCAGAGTACAAACCATTTAGATTATTAGCGATGTAGTTGTTTAAATGAATAAATTCCATATTGAGTTTTCTAAAACCTAACGGAACTACTAACAAAAATGCTCGTCATAACAACAAATGGCGAGCATTTTTTTGATGAACACTATTCTTCGCTCAATGTAGCAGCATCTGTTAAAATCCCATCTATTACTCTTTTAGTAATGGGCATAAAGAAATTAAGTATTAGGCCTCCTAAACTAACGGTTAACAAAGTGCCAACGCCAATTGGCCCCTTAAAAAGCATTGCTAATAGTAAAAACAGCAAGTAAATCGTTGTTCGTGCAAAAAATATATTTTTCCCTGTTAATTGTTGGACGATTAATGTTAATCGATCGACAGGAATCGGTGCGAAATTCGTTTGTAAATAAGTGGCCGTACCTAAGCCGATAATCATTAAACCAATGCCAAAACAAATGGCTTTGCTAAACCATAGTTCAGGAGTTAATAAATTATGTAATAAAAATAACCAGATATCAATTCCGATGCCTGTAATCAAGGCTGTGATTAATCCTAAAAACTCTGGTCTTTGTTTTGCTAAAAGGGCATTGCAGCATATTAAAAGTATAGCAATAATCACTTCCCAACTCCCAACTGTCAGTCCTACATTGCTAGATAGTCCTACCAACAGCGCATCAAAAGGGGACGTTCCAAGATCTGATTGAATCGTGAATGCAATACCTAGCGTTAATAGTAAGATTCCTAATACATAGAAGCTATATTTCACTTTAGTTGACCTCCTTACTGATATTTTTTGTTGTATTTGCAACAAAAATAGATTAAATTTAATATATATTCTTTTTGTTGCATTTGCAATAAAAAAACGGAGGAGTTTATTTATGGAGGAAATTCTTCGTGAAATAGGCATGATTGCAAGAGCGTTAGATTCAATCAGTAATATTGAATTTAAAGAATATGACCTGACAAAAGGGCAGTATTTATATCTTGTGCGCATATGTGAAAATCCAGGCATCATACAAGAAAAGTTAGCAGAGATGATTAAAGTGGACCGCACGACAGCCGCTCGTGCGATCAAAAAATTGGAGACGAATGGCTTTATTGAAAAGAAAGAGGATGACCAGAACAAAAAAATAAAAAAACTTTTTCCAACTGAAAAAGGCAAAACGATTTTTCCAATTATAAAGAGAGAAAATAATCATTCAAATCGTGTTGCATTAGCAGGATTTTCTGAAAGTGAAGCGGAAACGATTTTTCAGCTTCTACAACGAGTTCGAAAAAATGTAGAAGTAGACTGGGAATTTGTGAAAAAGGGCAATAAGCGAGAATATTGATAAAAGGGGCTGTAAGTAAATGACTGTAACAATCACGAAGTGCAATATGGAGAATGTACAAGTACTACAAGAAATAAGTATTGAAACGTTCAATGATACTTTTGGCACTCAAAATTCACCTGACAATATGAAAGCCTATATGGATAGAGCATTTACTTTGAAACAACTGGAGTCTGAACTAGCTAATCGTTCATCACAATTTTATTTTATTTCGTTCGATAAAGAAGTTGCGGGCTATTTAAAAGTAAATGTAGACGATGCTCAATCAGAAACAATGGGGGATGACTGCCTTGAAATTGAGCGAATTTATATAAGAAGTAAATTTCAAAAAAAGGGGCTTGGAAAATACTTAATCGATCAAGCGGTAGAAATTGCTAGAGAACAAAACAAGAACAACATTTGGCTAGGCGTTTGGGAGAAGAATGACAATGCCATTCGTTTTTATGAAAAATTAGGTTTTGTCCAAACAGGTGCGCATTCATTTTATATGGGTGATGAAGAACAATTGGATATCATTATGACAAAAAAACTTATTTAAAGGAGGGCTATAATGTATATTCCTAAATATTATAAAATTACGGATGTTCGTGAAATTGAAGATTTTATCCAAGCAAATTCTTTTGCTACACTTGTTACAACAAAACAAGGAACACCCATTGCTACACACTTACCGTTAATGCTCCATAAAAAAGGCGATGATACGTATCTTACTGGTCATATGGCATATGGCAACCCGCAGTGGAGAACATTTGAATCGTGCGGAGATGTGCTTGTCATGTTTCAAGGCCCACATGCGTATATATCATCTTCTTGGTATGCGCACGAAAATGTCCCAACGTGGAATTATCAAGCTGTCCACATGTATGGCCAAGCAACTATTTTAGAAAAAGAAGAGTTAGTGGAAGATTTAACAATGCTATTAGAAAAATATGAGAAAAATAGAGAGAAACCTGTATTATGGGATACACTTTCTCCTGAGCTGTTAGAAACTGAAATGAAAGGTATTGTTGGATTTAAAATCAAGATAGATAAAATTCAGGCTGCCTATAAATTAAGTCAGAATCGGAATGAAGAAGATTATGGACATATCATTGACCAATTAAAAAATGAAGTAACACCCAATTCACAACAAATGGCACAACTAATGGAACAGAGATGCAAAAAGCAACTATAGAGTAAACTTTATTTATCCAGATAAAGATTCATATATGTTATTATTAGAAAAATAAATTTGTTTCAAAGGAGATTTAAAAGTGGAAAATTTACAAACGATTGAGCAATTTGAAGAACTTAAAAAAGCGGAACGTACACTATTCGTATTTTCAGCAGATTGGTGTGGAGATTGCCGATTTATCGATCCGATCATGCCTGAAATTGTAGAAAAGTATAATACTTTTAATTTTGTAAAGATTGACCGTGATCAATTTATCGACCAATGTATTGAATTAGATGTATTTGGCATTCCGAGCTTTGTAGCTTTCCATAAAGGCAATGAAATTGGCCGCTTTGTTAGTAAGGACCGTAAAACACAGCAAGAGATTGAAGCTTTTATTGAGGGTTTAACTATATAAAAAAAGTTCTAGCTAGAAGTGGACATTAATGTGACGCTATTTAAATGCCTTATACTAAGCGCATATTGATTTTCGTTACGGGTTGCTCGCTTTTTTGCGGGCGTGGCTTAAGCCTCCTCCTCCGCTGCGCTGCGTGCGGGGTCTTAAGTCTCACGCTTGTTCCGCAGGAGTAGAGCAACCCTTCACTACAATCAATTAAACTTTTCCTAATTAATATGTTGGCAAAGGTATAAGAACAATTAAGGAGCCTGCCTCAACTAACAACATTAGTATATGGATTTAAAATAAACACCTCCTATACGTTAGGAGGTGTTTATTTTGTGCCTATTGTTGATTGTCGTACCAAGGGTTTAAATGAATCAGTACTTCTTCTACATTTTGGTGTTGCGCCATTATCGTTTTCTTAATTTTGCGGATAATATCATGACCTTCTTGAATTGTTAATTCGCCAGGTACACTTACACGAAGATCTACTAATACATAATGGCCATGCTCTCTAGCACGAAGACGATCTATACGTTTTACTTCTGGAATTGTTCGTATTAACGTTTCAAAATTATCCAGTGTTGCTCGGCTGACACTTTTCTCCATTAGTGTGTCAATCGCTTCGAGTAACATTCCATATGCTAGTTTGAAAACTAAAATCGTCACAATAATACCAGCAATTGGATCCCCATATGTAAGGATGTGAATATGATAATTTTCCCCAACGAGTGCAAGCCCAATACCAAGTACAGCCGCGATTGAAGCGTAGACATCTGCCAAATGATCATAGGCAGTAGCAATTAAGCCTTTACTATTTGTTCTTTTGCCAATTTTAATTGTATAAAAGTATAAAATAAGCTTCCAAATGAGTGAAATAATTGCCGTGATAAAAGCAATTACACTTGCTTTTTCTGGTTCCTGAAAGAATGCTTTGATTGATTCATAAGCAATATAAAAAGCAGCGATAATTAAAATAATCCCGACAATTGCTGAACTGATTACTTCCGCTTTACCATGTCCGTACGGATGATCTTCGTCAGCAGGGCGTTTTGAAATACGCATCGATGTTAATGCGGCACCACTTGCGATAACATCACCTGCATTATGATAGCCATCTGCAAGCAAAACAGGACTATGGAAGAGCGTACCAACTACAATTTTTAAAATAGTTAATACGATGTTGCTTATTAAACTAATCCATCCTGCCACTATTGAAGCATCGGAATTTGTGCGTTGATTCATAAATGTATACCTCCAATAAAAATCTTTCCTAAAAGCAACAAAAACCTTTGACTCGTTTTAAGTCAAAGGTTTCTTATAAAAAAATTTAGCTTTTGTGGTTTAGAAAATTGAATCATATTTCTCACTCCTATATAGGCGTCCACTGAGTGTATCATATTCTATTCACCGGTTCAATAATCGACCCATTAGTTAGTCAAATTATGTCGATTTTCGATACCATATTATTATAGGAATAAGCATTAAAGATAAAAGTCCGCCGGTTAAAGATAATACGGCGTAATTTGAATTAGCTACAATGACGCCAGAAAGAGCCCCACCTGTAGCACCAGCTAGCGCAACAAACACGTCAATGGTTCCTTGAATTTTAGCGCGTGTTGAAAGTGTTGTTGCATCAACAATTTGTGCAGTTCCACTAATTAAGCCAAAATTCCATCCTAATCCTAATAAAGAAAGCGCGACAACAAGCATCACCATCGAATCACTTGGTGCATAAGCGGCGACTAAACCGGCAAGTAGTAAAGTCACACCAGCACCGATACTCATAGCTGTTCTACCAATTTTATCTACAAGAATACCTGTAATGAGCGAAGGCAAATACATGGAGCCAACATGGAAACCGATCACGATGCCAACAGCACTTAAATGATGGCCATGATGCTGCATATGAATGGGCGTCATGGTCATAATCGCCACCATGACGATTTGCGTCAGAATCATTACCACTGCGCCTACAATAATCCCATTTTTATTAGGTAAAGTACTAGAATGACTAATAGCTTCGTTAGCGTCCGGTTGATGTTGTACTTCTAGGGATTTAGCTAAAAGTAAAGGATCGGGACGAAGCATAATAAACAGAACTAAACCGGCCATTATAAAAGCCGCTGCAGATAAAATAAAAGGGCCAGCTAATGAAGGAACACCTATTGAGAGTGCGAATTTCCCCATTACTTCTACTAAATTTGGTCCTGCTACGGCGCCAAATGTTGTCATGACCATCGTAGTACTAATAGCTTTTGCTCGTTGTTTTTTATTTGCTAAATCAGTCCCTGCATAACGAGCTTGTAAATTTGTTGCTGTTCCTGCACCGTAGACCAGAAGGGACGCGAACAATAAGATAACACTATTAAATAAAGCCGCCATGACAACCCCAATCGCTCCAAGGCCACCACTAAGAAAACCTACAGTCAAACCTATGCGACGGCCATAGCGTTGTGATAGCTTGCCGACGATAAATGCAGCGATTGCAGAACCTAAAGTAAAGAGGGCTGAAGGTAAACCCGCAATGGCGTCTGTACCAAGCATCTGTTGTGCTAACAAGGCACCGACAGTAATACCTGCTGCAAGACCTGCGCCACCAAAAATTTGTGATAAACTCACCACAATTAAAACTTTTTTATACATCTTTTTTAGTTTTTCGGGAGAATGAACAATACGCCCGATTGCATGATTGTCAGTTTCCAACTGTATGTAGCACCAACTTTCTCGGCATTTGAAAATAAAAACCTCAACTTATAAAAGATTATTTTACCTATCTTAACATAATTAAGGAATTGCAGAAATATACCAAGATGTAAAACATATGGACGACCTATGCTTCGTGGAGAATCCTATACCATTATCAGCATATACTTTGCAAGCCATTGAAGAGTTTCAATCAACATCGTTATATGTGGTATTATTATCCATGTATCACTTGGCATTTTTGAAATTTTCATATCTTACTAAAATATCAACTCAAGTTGAAAGGACGAAGCATTATGAAACAAATTATTGCGCTTGGTGGAGGCGGATTTTCAATGGAGCCAGAAAATCCATTTTTGGATCAATACATTTTAAAGCAAGCTAAAAAAATAACGCCGAAAATCTGTTTTCTAGCAACAGCCAGTGGTGATTCGGAAAATTATATATCTCGATTTTATCAATTCTTTGAAAAACAGGATTGTCAGCCATCCCATTTGTCATTATTTAACCCTCCTACAAGAGATTTAGAACGTTTTTTATTAGAAAAAGATATTATTTATGTTGGGGGAGGGAATACGAAAAATTTATTGGTATTATGGCAAGAGTGGGGCATCGATACGATTATCCGAAAAGCTTGGGAACAAGGCATCGTATTAGCTGGCATTAGTGCAGGCTCCATTTGTTGGTTTGAGGAAGGGGTTACGGATTCATATGGAGATGGACTAGAACCATTAAAATGTTTAGGTTTGCTAAAAGGGAGCAATTGTCCCCATTACGATGGTGAATCTGAGAGAAGACCTGCTTACCAACAACTGATTGCGACTAAGCGTATTACACCTGGTATTGCAACAGATGACGGTGTGGCGCTTCATTTTATTGACCAAGAACTTAGTCATATTGTTAGTTCAAGGCCGAATGCGAAAGCTTATAAAGTTAATGACGATCAGAACATAACGGAAATCGCATTAGCGACGAAATATTTAGGTTCTTAAATAGGAGAAAACGATGAAAAGTAAGAAACGACTCGTATTGATAGTAATTCTACTATTAATAATTGTTATAACGAATTTACAAACGCAACAAGAGGAAGGAGAAATAAATAAACTTCCGACAGAAAAAATAGCATCGCTGCCGATTATTAATTCTAACGGCAACTATATTCGGTACGAAAATTTTGATACATTAAAGCAACATTCAGAACTAATCATTATTGCCAAAGCGACAGAGGAATTTGAACATCGCGAACATATGAATACATTTCATGAAACGCCTGAAGATAAATATCAACCTAAATTTTTCATTGATGGCATTACAAAAACGAACGTACATATTAAAAAAATTCTTAAACAACCCGAAGATGCGCATTTTAATGAAGGTGATATGCTAAGTATAATTGAACCGATCACCATTTTTGAAGATGTCGATCACGTAAAGAAAATCAAGACGATAAGTCATTATCAAGCCATTGGCATGGAGGATACCATACTTTTCTTAACAAAGAATTCATATGGTCATTATGGTGTCATTAATATGAATAATGGTCGTTACAGTTTAACGAATACGGATGAATTTGATACAACAAGAAAGCTATCAGCAAGTGAAGAAAGAGAACGAACGGAAGATTTCAATCAACATCAAACAATTAAAGAGACAATTGTAAAAACATATCGTGCGGAAATCAATGAGGTGCAGGATCCATCATAATTTATGAGGGCGGTATAGATAAAAGGATGGGGCAAATGGTAAAAAAATTTATTAAAATCATTTTTGTAGTTACTTTATTATTGTTTTTCTATTACGAGTATAACTATTTTACCTATGATTTTAAGTATGTGGGAGATATAAAAGATGGCAAGCCGGTTGTCTCTCCTAATGGAGACTATGCAGCGCAAATTTATTATGAGAATTACGGTGGAGCTGCTGGTGGCGTTAATTTAATTGTCAATATAATCAATCAAAAAACGAATAAAGAACAAACGATTTACTTTAGCGGTGCAAAAGGGAATATTATCTTAAACTGGTC
>Ga0213825_1001949_pt1 | contig 13537 bp, 13 predicted proteins | sample MC6MC0900MG_FD_179896 | JGI IMG/M metagenome (GOLD analysis project Ga0213825, IMG submission 179896) | Enriched soil aggregate microbial communities from Iowa State University, Ames, United States - MC6-MC0900-MG | ecosystem: Environmental > Terrestrial > Soil > Unclassified | place: USA: Iowa... | reverse complement strand
CAATGTCGCCACTAATACACAAATCGATGAATATTACGTAGACGAAAATGGGAAAAGAGTTTCTGACAAATGGGTTTCCATGGCCAATGAAAACTTCTGGGATTCTGCTGATGCCCCTGAGTTTTTATGGCACTACTATGGGAAAAACGGTAAGGAAGTTGTTTCCAAGTGGCAGAAAATCAATGATAATGTGTACTACTTCAACGACCAGGGTGAAATGCAGACCGGAAAGATCGAGATTGAAGGAAGTATTTATTATTTAGGACAAGAGAATGACGGCGTTATGAAGACAGGCTGGATTGAGCTTGAAAATGACTCCGACGAACTTGATGAAACTCATTCCTGGTACTATTTTGATAAGAGCGGCCGTATGGTAGAAAACCAGGTCGACAAAAAGATCGATGGAAACTATTATACCTTTGTAAACGGAATCATGCAGAAAGGCTGGTACAAGCTTCCTGTTACTGCAACCGAATCCGAAGCAACCGCTGATGCAACAACAGCAGCTGGATACCAGTACTATGATCCAGAGACTGGTGCACGGGTTAACGGTTGGAAGGTAATCGAAGGTATTGAAGGACTTAGCGAAGAGGGAGAAACCTATAACTTCTATTTCAAGAATGGTGCTCCTACCTGCGCAGCAAATGGTCTTGAATTATTTACCATTGATTCTAAAAAATATGCATTCAATACAAAGGGAGAAATGCAGACCGGACTGAACGTTATCAACTTAGAAGACGGCAAAATCGCCAACTTCTACCTTGGAACAGACGGTGCCATGACTACCGGAAAGCAGACAATTTACAACGAAGATCTGGATGAGGATCAGGTATGGTTCTTCCAGACGGAAGGTACTAACAAAGGACAGGGAGTTCACGGTATCCGTGACAACGTCCTGTATGAATATGGCTTAAGAAAAGAAGCTGATGCCGACTTAAAGGTTGCTCCTATTTCCTTTGAAGGCACACAGTATCTGGTAAATGCCAGCGGTTCCCTCCAGAAAGCAACTTCCTCTTCCAAGTCAGCTACAAAGCCAGAACTTGGAGCAGGATATAAGGATTATAAGGATTCCAATGATAAAGTATGGGTTGTCGATGTAAACGGCATTATCCAGTAAAATAAAAAATATTACAAAAGATTCATCCGTTCAAACATAAAGAGATCCGCACGTTCGCCGCGTGCGGATCTCTTTTATGCATTCTGCACCAATTATTCGGGGGTTTTTGTATACCTTCTATAAACTTACAACTTTTTATATTTTTTGTACTTTTTTGCGTTATAATTAAAATTATTTTACGTTATATATTATAGAGGTAGATTGTTTTTATGGTAAAAAAAAGGAGGAGACCGATGAGAGAACTGTCCGTGTACTATTGTCCCAAATGCGGTTACTATGGATATTATCAGCTTCAGCGGAACGCAGTTTGTCCCAAGTGCAGGGAGGATATGGTAACCTTATCCATCAGTTATCAGGATTTTATGGATCTCTCCTGTGAAGCAAGAGATGAATTACTTTCCACCCATATCATTGCCGCATCATCTCCCTACGTCCAGCGCCTGTTGGCGCCACACAGAGTCAATAACAACCGGGAGATTATTGCCCTTATGGGGGAGCGCATTACCGAATTAGAAACAGAAAATGAAAAGCTGAATAAAACTATTGAATGGATGCATCAAACAATATGGGAACTGATGCGCAAGACAAAGGGATATGATCCCGGCAGCGAGGAAACTTCCAAAACCGGGATCGATCCCTGACAGGGATACTCCCGGGAGTGCCCCCGCACTCCCTGGCTATCCCTGGTCAGGCAACCTCGTCAGCTCTTATGTAACGACCTATTAATCTGTTAAGCGTCTGATTTAACCTTTTAATCACTTTATGGAGTTTCTCATTCTCTTCCATAAGCCTCTCATTCTCAATCTCTATAATCCTTAGCCTCTCAGCATCTGTCATATAGAAAACCCTCCTTTTTTGCTTTTCTTGTAATCACTATAAGCCGTTTTCGATTGTTTGAAAAGCGAAACAAATCGCAATATTCGACATTTTTTTGTCATTCTTTAATAAATTAGCCATATTTTTATCCAAAAAGAAGCAAAAATACAACATCTATTTATACCAATAAAACAGGGTACAATATGTGCTGTGTAGGATTGTCGATAAAATTCGTGAAAAATTGGTCACTTCCGATAACTTTTTAACGACTATATGCAACAATTCACATCATTTTTCTGATATCCAGGGAACCTGTGGTTTATTAGGGACCTATTGGGTGGTCTGAGGTAGTTATATTACGTTTACTCCAAAGTAACAGATAGGGCGACTGCATTAAAAATATGGATATTTATTATGGTCGATTGGGCGGCAAGCAGACGATGGAAAAAAGTTCGGTATCGGAAAAGATGTTGAGTAACGAGAGAGTTGACGTAAAAAAGCAAGCGTATATTACGCCTGCTTTTTCAAATTTGGATAAAATTTAATTAATTATCGTTCGATCCGAACTCGTTTTGAAATGTCTTCCTTTTCTTTTGCTTCAGGCTCTTTTACAATTCCTCCAAAAGGCATTTGGCCAATCAGCAGATAGCTTTCCGGCAAATGAAACAGTTCCCGGACTTTCTGATCTATAACAGGATTGTAATGCTGTAAGGAAGCACCAATCCCTAATTCCCGCAGCCCGCTCCAGATGCTGATTTGAAGCATTGCACTGGACTGCATCGCCCAGGCGGGGAAATTATCTGCATATAGCGGAAACTGTCCCTGAAGCCCTTTTACGACCTCCTGATCGTAGAAATAAAGAATGGTTCCTGCCCCTGCTTTAAAGCTGTCTATTTTTTCTCTTGGAACCTGGCCCCCGAAAGCGTCATAGATAGAATCCCATAATAGCTCCTGCTTTTCTTCTAAGGCCACCACAATGCGGGAGCTTTTCATATTAAAAGCATCGGGCACCAATTCTGTCAATTTTTCAATCTGTTCAATGACTTCGCTAGTATCAACGGGAAGTTCTTTATTAATGTTGTAATAGCTTCTTCTCTTTTCTAATGATTTAATAATGCTCATTTTAATTCCTCCTGATTTAATTAAATAATTTTAGTTTTATTAGTCGTCATATGACATTCTCTTTTGTAAGAATGTTCCCTGATTCAGATCTGTAAAAGCTTTTTGCAATTCGGCTTTCGTATTCATGACAATGGGGCCGCCCCAGGCTATAGGCTCTCCCAAAGACGTTGAACTTATAAATAATACCTGAGCATTCTTTTCAGCACTTTTTATCTCGACCGTGTCTCCAGAGGTAAGCTTTGCCGCTGTCTTCTCTCTCACCAGTTCTCCTCCTACAGAAACCTCTCCTGACAGGGTAAAGATCATAACCGAGCGGTTTGGCTCCGTATCTATGGAAATGGAAGCGTTGGGATCAAGATGGATATCGTAGTAATCCAGAGGAAGATATTTGCCCTCATATCCTTTATTGTCTTTATATTGCCCGGCAAGCAGTCTCAGTTTTCCATTTTCAAGTTTTATCTCTTCAATCTCATCATTTTTTATGCTGTGGTAGGAAGGTGCGGTCATTTTATCCTTTGACGGTAAATTCAGCCACAGCTGTACACCAAGCATTCGTTCTGAAGCAGGCAGCTTCTCTTCATGCAGGATTCCGGAGCCTGCTGTCATCCACTGGACTTCTCCGTCTGAAATAGAATCTTCATTTCCCAAACTATCCTTATGAACCATCTGCCCACGGTATACATAACTGATGGTTTCAATGCCCCTATGCGGGTGCATGGGGAATCCGGCCGTGTAATCATCGGGATTTGTACTGTCAAAGGAATCCAGCATCAAAATTGGATCGTATTCTTCCATTGTTTCATGTCCTAACACCCTTACCAGGTTCACGCCTGCACCATCCTGGGTTCTAAAACCTCTTACCTGTCTTTTAATCTTTCTCTCCATTTATCTCATCTCCAAACTTTTTTAATAAAATTGCCAATTGTTCTTTTTCTTCGTCAGTCCAATGAGTCATTAACTCAATAATTCTGGCTTCATTTCTTGGATATACCTGACCAATCAATTCTTGTCCCTGAGCTGTTATATGGAGAATGCATCGCCTCTTATCTTTGCTGTCTGCTTTCCTTATAAGATACCCTCTTTTTTCAAGGTTATTTATAATAAGAGGAATGGTTCCGCTGGAACTTAATATTTTTTCCTGAACCTGACCGATGGTCATGTCTCCTTTGTGATATAATGCCTCTAATACGGCAAATTGGCCCATGGTAAGATTGTACTCTGAAAATATCTTGGTTGATTGGCGGTCAATATAGTTTACGGCCCGGTGGAGGCCTATTAGGATTTTTAATTCTGTTTTTGCCATTTCATCTCCTATATTATCTCTATGTAGTTATATATTACTCTATGTAGAGATAAATTGCAAGGGGTTTTTAATTTTTTAATATGGAAAGCAAACTTCCAGGAACAGATTAACGATTTTATTCGGAAACTCTGGAATAGAACCTATACCAATACTATAAATAAAAGCTCAAACCTAATCATGTGCTTGAGTTTTTATTATTTTTTATTAATCAAAAACCAGATAGTGTCAAGATTTTTTCGCAAATTGTATTTCAACCGTCCAGTAGCCGGTAGTCAGCCGGCTATGATATAGACTGGTTCTGGAGATCCTATTCTTTCAGATTATCCATATTCATGTAACGCTTTGTACCCCATTGGGTCCCAGCCACGTGTCGCAATCTGGCACATACAAGCATTAAAGCACTTTGCCCATCAGGGAAAGCACCAATTGCCCAGGTTCTACGTTTGATTTCCCTATTAAGACTCTCGATGGTGTTTTGGTGCGAATTCTAGTCCAGTGTTGGCTGGGAAAGGTAAGCGTCAAATATATCGGTGTATATTTTTTACTTTTAATTGTAAACGTAAAAACTGGCTGTTCTCAGGAAGTCCCAAAGGAGCAGAAACAAATGCTGGTATCTATACTTTAATTGAAACAGCCAAAGCCAATGGATTAAATCCATGGAAGTACATAAAGTTCATTCTCAGCGATATTCCCGGAACTTCATTTCTTGAATATCCAGAATATCTGGAAGAATATATGCTATGGGATCCGATGGTCCAATAACTTTGCCGCTAAAAGTCGATAACGTAAAGGAAGCAGCACGCCAAAAAGTAAAACAAGTGGTAGAAGAACTTCGAACAATGAAGCTTAAAGAGGCAGCTAAAAAACTGGAAGATGGAATTGAAGAAACATTAACATACATGAACTTTCCTTATGAACACTGGAATCGTATAAGAACAAACAATACCATAGAACGTTTGAAACGTGAAATAAAGCGACGCACAAAAGTAGTAGGAACATTTGGCCAGTCCGCCCTAATGCTAGTATGTGCTCGTCTACGCCATGTGGACCTGGTGGGGGGCTAAACTATATATGAATATGAAACATCTTGATCAAATGCAATCTGCTGAAGAAGCAGATCACATAGCCGGTATACTTTCCGGTAACCAAATGGCTAATTAAATTTGCGAAAAATCCTTGACAGTACCTCAAATATAAACAGGGGCTGTTTTTCTATACACCAACTTATTTGGCACTTACTTTGCAAAAGAACCCATTTGTTGATGCTTAGTCTACAAAAAAATAGCTTGCATTTCATTGTGAAAATGCAAGCATTTTATTCTATTCACTTTTGTAACTATCTATCAGACTAGCGTTATGGAGCAGAAGCACTAACTGATCATAATTGCATTTAACATAGTCATATCTAGTTCATAGTGTATATGGTGGTGCTTGCGTTGCTAGTAAACGACCAATCTAGGTTCCAGATTTTCTTGCTTTATTCGAAGTGAATGGTGCACCATTGATACTTAGCACCGATTACGTATAATAAATTGCACATAATCAATTGCAAAAAACAGACATAGTTTTTACCGTTTAATAGAATTAAGTTACCGTACTAATTCAACGAAAGGGCTAAGAACTATGTCTGATATTACAGTTAAATCATTTCATCCTTTTTACTTCCTACAGGAATCCAAAACAATATATCCTATCACATTTTTCTTCAAATTTATAATTGTTTCAACTTCTCTTTCAATCTTCCTAAGTTTAGACTCCGCTCTTGCCTCCACTAGAATAATCGCATCGTATTCCGAAATCTCTCGCAGGGTAGACACCTCTCTGGTCATATCTGCACCAAACCCCAGCTTAAATTCAGGAAGCTTCTCCTTCAGCTTCATCACTAAGTCTTGTAAAGTGTCCTCTTTTACAGCTCCTGTGAGGAATACTGAGCTACCTTTATCTACAAAATTATTAATATTAGCAGCAATCATCTCATAGGCTAAATCTTCAGATATATTCTCCCTTCCCTCTAGCCTGTCCAGCCAGTCATCAACACATGAGAAGGATCTCTTTGTTCTTTTCTGCGCAAAAGCTCCTAAAAGTTTTAAGCCGAAACGATCCTTTAAATCGTTGTCCGAACTCAATTTTCCATTCATTACAAAAGCAACAAATACTCCGAATGCAACCAGAAACGCTCCTGCAAGCCAGCCCAATACCCCGTATTTGACCCCTGCCTTTAATATTGAAATTTTTGACAATGCAACCGGCTTCTCCGGCTCTACCAAATCTTTCAATGCTTTTTCTGCATCTTCCAAGCTCTTATTCGTATCAGCCAGATTTTTCACCTTCAGCTGCTGATAATCCGCAAGAGACTGATCGGTTACAACACCTGTATTCTGATTCAGCAGTGATATATTATGCTGTCCCAACCTCTCCTGGACCTCAAGTTGCAAGGCCTCCACATTATCTATAATTTTATCCAGTATTTCTTCTGCTCCCTTTTCATCCACGCAGGTAACAGTCACATTAAACATATTACTGTCATAATCCACAGTAACCTTAATCAGCTCTTTCAAATAAATTAGGTCAATTCTCTTTTGCTTAGCCAAATCTGACAGGAATTCCCCCTGTTGAATCGCAGAAGCATATGCCTTTACCACGCTGTCAGCAAAGTCCAAAGTGGTTACTGTAAGACCATTTTCTTGAGAAGGCTCTGACATTTTAACAAATACATCAATCGTTGCCATACCTTTGTTATAGGGATCTGTCTTCAAAAGAATCGAATTCTCTTTATACCTTTCTTGATAGGCAATGCTGGAAGTAAAACTCTCAACATCCCTCTCATATCCCTTTTTCGATTGCTCGTATTTCTTTAAATCACTCGCGTACTGATCCTTCAAATCTATAACAAACGCCTCATCCTTTTGATGCAAGAGCTCCTTTCCACACTTATAACCTCCAAGCAAAATTGCAAGTACAAAAGCAGCTAGTATCATCGGACGCCATTTTCTAAAGACAGCAAACATCAAATATTTTAAATCTATCTCCTGCTTGTATGTATTGTTATCCATTCGTTCTCTCCTATAAGCTATAGTTTATTCATTTTATTATACCGTCAATGTTAAATCAAATATCATCTGGAGCTCTTTACGTCAGAACAACCTTGACTGTTTAAGTCAAGATTTTAATATATTTAAAATAGACCAGTTATTAATATACCGCATGTCCAATTTTACTGGCTCATCAAAATCCACTCTCTAGCCCCTCCCTCAATTGCAAACCAATGATGATTTTAAAGGCAACCTACTCTCATTGATATATAGTACAATAGCATCCACTGTCATATCACTGTTTTGAATGGATATACGTACGTGTTGAAGAATTGTATTGAAATCACTATATATCTTTTCTATTATAGAATAGGTTTCTTTAACAAAAATTCGCAACTCATTTTTATTAAATATTTTGTTTTTGTCTAAAGTCATTCGACATTTTATAAAGAACCCAATATTTATAAACATAATATCATGTCTAAAAGAGATAATATTTCTGATCCAATGAGTAATGTAATTCTATTTTTCTTTATATTCTAACCCAAATAAAATTAATCCATGCCTGTTTTATCTAAACTCCTCCATCACTCCAAACTCCAAAATATCTGCTATCCTCTTACAAGCAAATCCGTCGCCATATGGGTTATTAGCATGTGCCATTGCTTCATAAGATTGTTTATTTGTAAGAAGTTCTTTGAAACTTTGATAAATCACATTTTCATCCGTACCAACAAGCTTTAGCGTTCCTGCTACCACTCCTTCAGGCCTCTCCGTTGTATCCCGCATAACCAATACTGGCTTTCCAAGACTTGGTGCCTCTTCTTGAATTCCACCACTATCTGTAAGAATCATATAACTTCTAGCCAAAAAATTATGAAAGTCTAAAACTTCCAGCGGCTCAATTATATGAATTCTATCACAATCACCTAATTCTTCATCAGCAATTTGCCTTACAATAGGATTCATATGGATTGGATAAATTGCTCTTACATCTTTATGTTCATCTATAATTCTGCGAATTGCTCGGAACATATGACGCATTGGTTCTCCAAGATTTTCCCTTCTATGAGCCGTAATCATGATTAACCTACTACCATTGGCCCAGTTAAGCTCTGGATGTTCATAATTCTCACAAACCGTGGTCTCCAAAGCATCGATTGCAGTATTTCCTGTCACATAGATACTTGCCTCTTTTTTCCCTTCACGGATTAGATTCTCTCTTGAAGTATTTGTTGGAGCAAAGTTATATTGTGCAATAATTCCAACAGCTTGTCTATTAAACTCTTCTGGATACGGAGAAAAAATGTTATATGTTCGCAATCCTGCTTCTACATGACCAACAGGTATCTGGAGGTAATAACAAGCCAAGGCTGTTACAAATGTTGTGGATGTATCTCCATGCACTAAAACCACGTCTGGTCTTTCTTGTTCAAGTACATCTTTGATACGCTCCAAAATATTTGTCGTTATATCAAACAGAGTCTGTCTCTCGACCATAATGGAAAGGTCGTAATCCGGAACAACCGAGAACGCTTCCAGAGCCTGATCTAACATTTGCCTGTGCTGACCTGTAACACATACAACCGTCTGTATATGCTCCCTGCTTTTTAGTTCATTCACTAGTGGACACATTTTAATTGCTTCTGGTCTCGTACCAAAGACTAGCAATATCTTTTTCATAATGATTTGTTTCCTCCAAATTGATTTCTACCTATTGTATTTCAAGCTTTTGGCTAGATTCACTTCATAACCTTAGCAGTTTTTTCCATTAAATTTACTATTCCTTTCGGCATACACCCATATACCATATACTTCAACTATTCTTTTTAAGTAATCTTTCTTCCCAAGATCCTCTTTACTATACCTAAAAAGCCTGTTACCCTCATTATCGAAAACCCTATTTCAATAACTTTTCTTTTTATTTTAATACTAAGTCTATCACTGCAATGTCTTCTAACTAATATATCAAAAGAAACCTTATCTAATTCATTAAAAAAATCATCTCTCTTTGGATTGTATTTAGCAGACTTTATTGCTGCTGAATTATATGCAACAGCCTGGTTAATATCTACTTCTTTATAAAGAATTTTATCTTTTATCTTTTCTAGTAATAATTCTCCAATAGTACTATTAACAAAAACTAAAGAAGTTCCCTTATCATCATCCATTTCTGGTAACATATTTTGTATCCCCCAAAAGTCCGCTAGGGTAATATCGCTTTCTCTATGTAGTGTTTTAAATTCACAAGCATAACACGAAGGTCTCAGGCATGCATCATTTAAAAAAGCTTTCATATATAAATCTTTATGAAGTTTTTCCTGATACTCCGTATTATTCTTGTATAAGAATGATACGGAGTATTGCTTCCAGCCTTCATTCTTCAGCCTGAAAGCAATTCTCTGCGATTGTGAACCTGCTCTATTTTCACGAAATCGAACATAATTTTTCCAAGCTTTGGGTGATGGTACCCCATGACAAATAATATCTATACACATCAAATTACCATATTCTTTTTGTAAATATGACTTTAATCCAGAAATTTGGCAAGGTGTACCTGTGAATAAAACTTGCCTTCCCTGCTTTAAAAACTGTTTCGCTTGTTTATATGTATCTCCTATTTTGCTCTGAACATACTTTGAACCCCTTAGCGCCCCTAACTCTTCTTTAGATTCTATATATTGATGAATTACAGCAAAATTCTCATCAAAAACTGCTCCAAAGACAACTCCACCATTATTTATTACATGCTCTGCTATCAATGTAAACATTCCACCCGAAGAACTCTCTAATCTAATTTCTTTATTTTTATTGATGCATGCATACGCCTTAGGTTCATTCTGAATGATTGATTTATTTATTATGGGACAGGCTTTAATACAAGAACCACATCTTATACATTTATCATAATCAACTAGTGGATACCAAAATCCTTCACTGTCGTTTTTCATTTCAATGCAACTTTTAGGACATATGTTAGAACAAGCATGGCAGCCCATACAATCCTTTTTGTCGTTTATTGTGATCAAAAGTTATCCCTATCCTTTCATCTTTTTAATATCTTCATTATTGGTTTTCTGATTAAGTCCTTTTCATATTCATTCATGCCCAAGAACCACATAGAAATGCAATATATCATTATATAGAGTATCCCACATATCAGGAAGAATAATGTCTTGTACAAGTCTATAAAAGATAACATTAAAATACCTACTACCATTGGAACTACAAGAGCTGGTATAAATTTAAAAATTTGCATCCAAAAGTATATCATATTTAAGCCCACCTTTTTATGGTAATACAGATTCATAACTAATCCATTTCCAATTAGTAGAGAAATAGCAGTTCCTAATGCAGAACCAAAACCACCATAAACTTTCGTAAGTGGTATACTTAGTACAACATTTCCAAGTGCGATAAGCATATAAATCAAAGATCGAAATTTATGCATATTCTTTGCTTTTTGAATTTCTATACCTATACTTTGTATCAAAGGAATGGTTACAGGAATAATAAGTAATAATGCTATTGGATATGCCTCTTTATAATCTATACCTGCCCACTTAACAATAAAAGGTTTTCCCAAAAAAACAAGTACAGAGCAAATTAGTGATAATAAAACAAACTGTATCCTACCTATTCTCGTAAATAACTCAGTCAGTTCACTATTGTTGTCATGAGTTATTACCATTCTATTTATCCTTGGTATAAATACACTAGAAATGGCTGTTGACAATGATAAATAGTATGTATTTAACTGCGCTGCCAAACCATATATCGCTACACCAATCGACCCCCGAAATCTACCTATAATAAACTTATCTACATTCCAATTAATCTGATCAATGATCATATTGAGAAATATATAGGAGGAAAAGATTGTCATTTCTTTCATGAGATACAAATCAAATTTTCTAAATGAAAATCTGATTTGTAGTTTTTTAAAGCAATATATAACATTTCCTAATTCAACAAGTATTGTAAGTAATGTAGTCACTATTACTATGCCTACTGATTTATATCCCATTAATAATACTGGAAGCATAATAAATGGATTTACTATTGTCTTAAGCATTTGCATTACCTTTTGAAAAATGTATTCTTCATTGGCTGTAACATATGAATCAAATACACTGGCCGGAAAAGTTAATGCTATATTAAACACCATAATTGCCATCAATGTTTTTGCTGTAGATAGCTCACTTACTGTAAGCTTCTCGCCGAATACTAACTTAATGTTATAAACAAGAACACTTCCAGCCAATATAGAGACAAGACCGATAATTGTAAAAATTATCAAGAACATTCCATTTAATTTTGCTATATTTTTTTCATCAGAATTTACCTTATATCTTGAATAGTATCGCACGTAAGCACTACCAAATCCAAAATTAAACAATCCCAAATAACCTACTACCGATGCTACTAAGTTATAAAGACCATATTCACTTTGTCCCAACAGGCGAAGCATAATAGGGGTATATATTATTGATATAATATAACCTAACCCCATAGATATATATGACAAAGCTGCTCCTACTTTTAATTGGTTGGTTTTCATCTTTTATTTTTTACCCTTCATATCTGATGCTTCTTTAAATAATCCATTGCTTTAGCTCTTTATTGTTATATATGAGTAATCTATAGTAAAATTTCCCTCTATCTTGAATCATAATACACGTAAGCATAATTAATTCCAAAATTAAGCAAGCCTAAATATCTAACTACTGAGTCCACTAAGCTGTAGAGGTCATATTCAATATTACTTATATCATCTTAATAATGAGTATTATAATTACATTATTTTAAAGCCTCTTTTAAATATTCAAAAGCCTTTGCTCTTTCTTCTTCTAAAATAGGCGGTATATGAGAGTAATCTATCCTGAATACACTCTCATTAATTTCCATGTTTTCAACCTTTCTATAGTTTAAGTTAAACTTATCTAACAAAGTATCTATTCTAGAATACATGGATGCAGCACTCTCAACTCTTTTAAATACAATAAAAGGTTTTCCTAGCAAAATAGAAAATACTACACCATGGAAAGAATCTGTACAAAATATACTAGATGAATTTATATAATCAATAAACTCACTTGGTCCTGTTTCATATGTCCTCTTCTCCAAAATATTTCCCAAGTTAATAACTTCTAAATTTCGTTCCTTTACAATAATATTTATTTTTTCTTTATATTTAAGTGGCATGCCCCCAATAAAATATGTGAGCATATAGTCCCTTTTGGGCTTATTATATGCGGCCCTAGCTATCGAAAGCCATTTTTCTTTAGTAATTAGCAATGTCGGATCAATAAGTACAGGAGCATCTCTTCCTGAAAGCTCTTTAATTATTTTGGCACCGTCATCTTCTCGAACTGATAATTTATGCATATCAGAAATCCATTGTCTGTATTTTTCAATATGACTTTCTGGTATTAGTGATACTCCAAAACTAGCAGCATAGGAAATTCGCTTATTTTTAGGCGCAAATGTCAAAAAATTAGCAGAGCTTCCAAAAAGGTAATCTGGATTCCAAACCTGATCACTTCCTGTTATAAAATAATCATATTTATTTCCCAAACTTTTAATAATATTATCATCTAAAATCATAAAGTCCGTTTCGCATATATAATCTAATGTAAATTGCTTGAATACACTTGTCCTTTTCTCAATTCTTTTTTTAAAAACAAAATTAATAATTTTATTTTTTAAAACTTTACAAATCAACCTCAGTGATTTATTTCTGAATCTTTCAAACATCCTTTTTTCTTTACTCTTTAACACTGATACATCATAGGTATTATTTTTTATAGTTTCAATATCAAAGTTCAAAGATTTAACTACTTCTTGTAACGCATAATTCTGTAATCTATTCCCATAATTGAAATAACCACCTAATGTGAGAATTGCAACTTTTTTCACGATGACCTCCGCACAAAACTTTCCAAATTCACTTAATTTCTTAATGCAAATTCAAGTTTAAAATATATATAATATAACTTTATACTTCTTAATCCATTTGAAACTTCTATTTTTTTTAAATACTCTTTCGATTCTCTCATCTTACATTTAAGAATTTGCTTGTCACAATTACTTTTATTGGAATATATCCGATATATTATGGAAGCAGGTAATCTATAAGACTGAATT
>Ga0213825_1001946_pt1 | contig 13540 bp, 6 predicted proteins | sample MC6MC0900MG_FD_179896 | JGI IMG/M metagenome (GOLD analysis project Ga0213825, IMG submission 179896) | Enriched soil aggregate microbial communities from Iowa State University, Ames, United States - MC6-MC0900-MG | ecosystem: Environmental > Terrestrial > Soil > Unclassified | place: USA: Iowa... | reverse complement strand
CAACGGTTTCAACGACAGCTGAAATCAATGATATCTTCGAGTGGGTTCAACAAAATAAATACCTGCAATACAAAGCGCAGATGATCGATGGTTATTACCGTACTATCGATAAAGAAGATGCTTCCGATGAGGAAATCTACATGGCTATGGCCGCTTCCGTATTGTTAGAATCTTTCTTGTTTTATTCTGGATTTTTCCTACCATTGTGGTTATGCGGTCAAGGTGAAATGGTTGCTTCTGCGGATATCATTAAGAAAATCATCGCTGATGAATCTATTCACGGTGTATTCGTAGGATTGATGGCACAGGATCAATTCAAAAAATTAAAGAATCAAGATCAGGTAAAAGCACGTTTCTTGGCTTTACTTTATAACTTGTATGAAAACGAGTTGAAATATACAGAAGAGATTTACACTGAAGTAGGTTTGACTGCAGAGGTTAAAGAATATGTTCGTTACAATGCAAACAAGGCATTAATGAACTTAGGTTTTGATCCGATCTTTGAAGTAAAACAAGTCAACCCAATTGTATTGAATGGCTTGAATACAGAAACGACACAACACGACTTCTTCTCTAAGAAATCGACAAACTACGAAAAAGCGACAGAAATCGTCCATCTAAAAGATGATGACTTCAAAATGGATGTAGTTGTTGATATATAACGATTGTCAATAGATCCAATAAAAAATCCCCAGAAGTTGTCACTTCTGGGGATTTTTTATTTCTGAATTGTCTGTTTTTTATTGATACGCATTTTTTCATTAGGGTATCAATGAGCTCGCTACGTTCAGTTTATTGACAGAAAGAACCTTCAAGTTGATTTTCATAGCCCTTGGGGCTCGTGAAAGCTGACGGTTTTATTGGGCAGATGTATGCTATTGCTGAAAAGCTTTTATTACCTGACCACGCCAAGCAGTATCAAGCGGTGCGCCAAGCAACCAGGTTAATGTAGGTGCGATATCATAAATCATGACCGTCCCTTTGATCTCTTTACCTTTGGGTACTCCCGGTCCAGTCATAACCCAAGGAATCTCAACTTCTGCCAATGATTTACCGCCATGGCCTTTACCCGTTCCACCATGGTCCGCAGCGACAACAAAGATGGTTTCATCAGCAATACCTGCATCCTTGACGGCTTGTTGTAAAGTTCCGATTCGTCGGTCAACATTTTTTAGTTCAGCGTAATATTCTGGCGTATCATGCCCTATATTATGACCAACGCCATCGGGTTGGTCGAAATGTACAAAAGTAATCGTCGGTTTCTCTTTTTTGATGATATCGACAGTCGTATTCAATGCCGCTTCGTCATCATCCTTCGTATTAATGATTTTTTGGACGACCTTATTATCAATTAAATATCCTATCCCCGGCCAGCTATGTACCACAGCAAATTGAGCTTTAGGATTTTTCTGAGCTACAGCATTAAACAAAGAAGGAAACATCCCATTTTCAGTTTTGGTCGTTGACGGAATTTCAGGAGTCTTACTATCCCATTCGGTATAACCATGTGTTGTCGGCCCAGCCCCCATCAACATGGAAGCCCAGTTCACCGCACTAGACGAAGGTAAAACGGTACGCACATGTGTACTATAGGTTCCGTCCTGCATCATCTTTTTGAGATTTGGCATTTCAGCTTTAGGCACGGCATAGGCACCGAATCCATCAAATCCCACTAAAACGACATGTTTGATTTTTTTACTTTGTGCCATCACACCACAGGTAGATAGACCTATCAAAAGGAATGGCAATAATAAATTTCTAATTTTCATAATTGTTGAGCTTTCAAAGACTTAATAATTCAAAAATAAAAACTTTATTCTATCCATTATGTTAAGTAAACATTATTTAATATATCTAACCAACATGTTACATGAAATTTAAGACACATAGAAAGCCGCTAGTAGAATTACTAGCGGCTTTCTTAAAGGACAATTCACCACTATAATTCAATTGCCTCACCTAGCATTCTAGTCCCCATCAATAACCCGGATTTTGCTTTAAATTAGGGTTCATCGATATTTGTTGTTGAGGTATAGGAAATACTGTCTTTGTCTCAGTTGTCGGCTTGTGATCCCACCAAGTTGCTGTGTGGAATTTACCAAAACGAATTAAATCCCTCCTTCTGAATCCCTCGAAAATAAACTCACGACCACGCTCGGCTAAAAGTTCATCCAACGTTAATGTACCCGTTGTATATTGCCCTTCAGCCCAATCTGTATTCGTAAATGCTCGTTTTTTGCAACTATTGATTAGATCAACAGCTTCTTGAGATGCAATACCACCATTTTTCCGCATTAGGGCCTCTGCTTTCGCAAAATAAATCCAGCTCAAACGATAGACGTTCCAATCCGTATTATTATAATTTTCATCCACTGGTATCTTTACACCATTAACATTCCCCACAAGTGAGTTACCGAGTTTATATTTATTAAAACGGATCCCACTATTTTCTTCACCGTCGCTCATTGTAGAGGATGTACCTCCAGTTTTGGCCCTTCGAATATAATCGACAAAAACCAGCTGTTCTCCCTTATATTCTTCTGATCCTTCCACAATTTTACCATCCACAAACTTAACCATCGGTCCGTTTAAAAACCATTCTTTTTTTCGCAGATCTTTTTCATTGTATTGACCAAAAACCCCCGGGATCAAGACAATACCATTATTTCCAGTTCTCCCGCCACCGTAAATCTCGCTTTGTACGAAATGATAAAACTCACCAGGAAATCCAGTTGCAAAATCTGCTATTTTATAATCGTAGGCAATTGAAAAAATGGTTTCCTTGGACATATCATTCGTAGGCACATAAGAGTCTGTTATATTAGCGTCTAACGCCATAGCACCATTCAATCCTCCCCCAGCACCCGATATCAATTTGTCCGTCGCCGCGATACAATCATCCCATCGTGGTTGCCCATGCCATTTTTCAGCATTTAAATACAGTTCGACTAACATCGCATAACCTGTAGCCTGCGAAACTCGGCCTAACATCGCTCTAGATAGTTTGGGCGCTGAATCAATATTATCCAAGATTTCCTTTTCAATAAATTCAAAAACCTCTTTCGTAGAAGAAGGTTTGGGTAATGGTTCTTCCGCTGTACTAGGGGCTTTAGTCGTTATCGGGATGTTTCCGAATAGATCCATTAATTTTAAATAATGTAATGCACGCAGCAACTTAAGTTCGGCGATGAATTCCGTTTTCTCGACATTTGTTAAACCCATCTCCGCTACATCAGATTTTTCAAGAATATCAATGGGACTATTACACAAACCAACCCCCCAATACATCAATACCCATGCATTGTTTAATCCACCCTCATCTACTGTCCAAGTATGATAATGTAGCCGTTTCCATTTCCCGCCGTCTTCTCCATGCCGTCCCTTGGTTGGCCAGGCCAATTGATCCCCAGATAACTCTGCAGGTCGCCACCATCCATCCTGCCCTGAGGGTGATATCCATGCATTTGCATGCGTATATGGTCGTAATACTGCAGATATCACTTCATTCTTATTCTTATAAAAATCGCCTGCGACAATAACATCATAAGCGTTTTCATCTAGGTTTGTGCAACTTGATGCATTTATTACACACACTAGAAGTAAAATTTTAACAATATTTCTCATAGTAATCATTCATTAAAAACTAAAATTTACGCCAAACAAAAGCGATCTGGTGTTGGGATAGGGACCTCTACTGTCAATGCCCAAACGCTGTCCATTAATTTCATTACCTAAGCCCGTATCCAATACAAAATCTGGATCATTTCCCGAATAGCCAGTAATAGTTGCCAAATTCTGAACGGTTAAATAAGCGCGTACATTATTTACCCAAGTATTGCTCTTCAATTTAAACCGATAACCGATCGTAACTTCATCAATTTTTAAATGGCTACCGCTCTCCAAATAATAATCAGAGTACATATAGGTATCGTCTATTTCTTTATATTTGGTAAACGCGTCTCTCAAAAGATTCCCTGACCATACTTTGTTGCCGTAAGAAAGCGCTGTCGTGTTTAATATATCGTAGTCGAATTTACCTCGCATAAAGATTCTTAAATCAAAATTTTTATAAGAGAAATTATTGGTCCAAGAGAGATAATATTTTGGAACCGCGTTTCCTAACACCGCCAGGTCAGAAGCACTTAAATCATCTCTTGAATTATTAATCGCGTCATTGCGTACAGCCTCGCCGTTTCGATTATAAAATAGCCATTTTCCCTCATCATCAAATCCAGCAAACCGTTTACCAAAAAACTCACCAATACGGTGCCCTTCATAAGTCGTAAAGGCATCACCCAATGCGCCAGCTCCACCGATCTCACCAAATGTTTTATATTTCACTTTGAATATATCGTTTGAATAACTTTCTAATACATTTTTCAATGTACTCGCCGTAAAATCCATGTTCCACTTAAAATTATCACGCTCGATAGCGCGATAGCTTAGTGCTAATTCAATACCTTTCGAGGAAAGTGTACCTACATTGGAATAGATATTATTTCTTATATAAGGTGGCTGAGGGGTAGTATAGGTATCCAAAAGATCAACGGTTTTCCTTTGAAAAAGATCAATTGAACCTGAAAGCTTATTGCTCAACATCGTGAAATCAACGCCAATATTTGTCTCCTTCTTGGTCTCCCACCTCAAATTTGGGTTAGGGTTACGATCAGGACCATAGGTTTCCCGATAAATTTCATCTGGGTACAAATACTTACCTCCTCCTCCTAAGGTCAATCGAGAGGCATTATTTGCAAAACCCGTATTTCCTGTTTCGCCATAACCTGCACGTAATTTCAAATTATTTATAAAACCAACATCCTTCATAAAGTCTTCATTGCTGATATTCCAGCCTACTGACACCGCAGGAAAGCTCCCCCATTTGTTATTCGCACCGAATTTGGATGAACCTTCACGTCTTAAAATAAATTGGGCCATATACTTATCCGAGAAAGTATAATTTATCCGACCAAAAAAAGCGATCAATGTATTATCGTTTTTATAACTGTCCAGGTTGGCACGTCCATCGCGTAGCGCTTGCCCTTCCGACATGTTATCCTCATTAAAACGATCGTTTATAAAGCCCCTATTGTCTGCACTTTGCCCCTCATCTTTCTCATAACGGTAACTGTAACCTGCCAATGCCGTTATGCCATGTTTCTCTGCGACTGTCGTATTATATTGGAGTGTGGGCTCAAACGCATACTTTTCATTCAATAGATTGGATTTGGAAGCATACCCGCCACCTGGATAATCTTGGTCTTCCAACGATGCTTCGCTGTTTAAAGCCCTATAAGCACCATCTATATAAGAATTACGCTGCACTGACCCAAAAACACTGGCCTTTAACCCTTCAATTATATTTAAATCCGCTTTTCCGTCGAGTGAAGATGTCTGTTGTTTCCGATAACTGGTCTCAGTAAATAATCGAGCAAATTCATTTGTACTTGTCCGATCATAGCGATAAGATCCATCTTCGTTAAAATTTGAAAGCGTCGGATTTTTGGTAGCTTCACTTTCCCATCCTCCACCGCCCAACAAGTTTGCATTGTTTGTATTTGTCGCTATATTCAAGAGAACGTTCAAGCGATCATTAAGTCCCTTCTGATTGATACTTGTTCGCACGGTATACTCCTTTCGCGAATTTTCCTTGGCGATACCTTCCAGATTTCGGAAATTCACACTTCCGCGATAAGTGGTTGACTCATTACCTCCTGACAATGAAAGATTATGATTTTGTGAAAAATTATCCTTATTAATCAAATCATCAAAAAACTTTGTGGAATTGCCGAAATCTGTTTGCTTTAACTCACCAGATGCGATCTTGTCCCTAAACTCCTGTGGAGTCAAAAAATCAGGTTTGTTATAAACAAACTCCTTCCTAAAATAACTGGAATAGTTGAATATAGCTTTACCTGGTTTTCCCCTTTTTGTTGTAATTAGAATGACCCCTGCGTTAGCACTAGTTCCATAGATAGCAGCACCAGATCCATCTTTCAATACATCCACAGATTCGATATCATCTTGCTGCAAAAGATCTGGATTACCTCCAGGTATTCCATCAATGACAAAAAGGGGGCTGGCGCTACCTGTGACAGAAATTGCACCCCGTAATTGCGTGGCTACTCCCGAATTGGGATTTGATCCACTTCTGGAAACCTGAAGACCTGCGACCTTACCTTGTATCAGATCCAAGGGGTTTCTTGCCCCACTTTGGCGAAATTGGTCTGCGCTTACGTGGGCGACAGAAGATGTTACTTCCTTCATTTTTTGCGTCCCATAACCAACAACAACGACTTCATCCAATTGGCTCTGATCTTCTTCCAACTGGACAGAAATTGCAGTTCCATTAACAGTGATTTCCTTGGCTTTGTAACCAATAGAAGAAACGACTAATACATCTCCAGTTTTAGCCTCCAAAGTGAAATTACCTGACACATCTGACTGTGTGCCCTTTGACGTCCCTTTTACCGCGATGCTAACCCCCGAAATTGGCTTCCCAGTGGCATCAAGTACTTTTCCCTTAATTTGTTCTTGATCTCCTTTCAATTCTTTTAGAAATCGACTCGTTAGCCTATTTTCAGAAGAAAAAGCTTGGACATGCTGCGTTGTACCGGCAAGGAAAATGAGTGAGAAAAACAATTTAGATTTCCCCTTTAATCGCGCAACTGTTTTAAAATCAATTATGCTCATATATAGTATTTATTGGTGTATAAAACGATTTAGCTAATTTGAAAAAGTATTTGTTCTAGTTAGTATTCCCTCCCAAAATTTTGAGTTGAAAGTAATGATTCTAGCATTTGTACTTAAAACAAATGCTGGAATCAGTAAAACCCCATGTTTAACAATCTTAATTGAATGTGATAAAGCAATTAAATCGCCCTTTTCACCTAGCAAAATCGGTTTTGCTATACAGGTAAAAAAAGCAAACTCTGCTTTTGAAAATTCGATATGATTCTCTCCTTTGGTTTAGTTTTTAGTTTAAGTGTTTGATTCGGACATTAAGGTAGGTATTTTTAAGTTTAAATCAAAAAAAGTTGTTAAAATAAACAAGTTAACCCACAATTGCCGTATTGCGATGGGAGTAATAACGACGATAACAGACATTTTAAACTAATACAATAAAAAATGGATTCATCGAGAAGAGGCAAACCTCTAATCAATGAACCCAATTCTATTCGTTAAGGAAGCTAACGCTTACTTTTTTCTATTGATACCCTGGATTCTGGGTCAATTTATTGTTACGTTGGATCTCATCAGGCGAGATAGGCCACAATAAATCAGATTCTTTAAAAGTTGCTCCAGAGGCGTTTTTCGCGCCCACTAAAGGAACGAAATCTATTTTACCAGCTTCTGTCGTAGAAATTACAGGGAACATCTTCGTCCGTAGGATATCATCCCACATCTTGAATTCCAAAGGGAACTCCCGCAACCGTTCTCTCCAACATTCTTTGACAAAATCATCTGCGGATAAGGCCTGTAATTCTGTTGTCCATGTGGCAACTGTTTTTCCTTCAGTATTTGCACGAGCTTTTACCTGAGCTAGATAACCAGCTGCTTCTGCACTAACGCCAGTTGATTTGGCAATACCTTCTGCTGCGGTCAACAAGGCTTCAGGGAAACGGTAGAAATTCCAGTCTTTGGTTCCGCGACCCGTTACGGTTGCCGCTTGCTCGTCAAAGTAATACCAGATGCCAGGTACATCCGAAGTCCAGGTTTTACCATTTACCGGATTGGTGTATTTATAATGGAAAAACTGATTCGGTTGAATACGTAAATCTTTCGTATTATAAGCATTCAAGAACTGATTAGTCGGGCCATAAATTCGTTCAAAAATTGAATATTTGTCAAAAACTGAAGTAGCTGAAGAACTAAAAGCATAAGTTGTCCACCAACCACTATTGTTGATTGTCGCGTCATACTCTTGTGCGTAAATTACTTCTTCAAGATCATCGGTAGTGCGCAACTTATTATACGCGCTATTGAATTGCAGATCCGCATTGGCTGTCATCTTATGTGGTGAATTGATGACGATCTTAGCAGCAGCTGCCGCATCAGCATATTTACCTTGTTGCAAATAAACACTCGCCAGGGTCATTGCCGCAACATACTTCCCAATACGGTGTCCCCTTGCAGCAAAGGTAGCCGCAGGCAAATCAGCGACAGCATCTTTTAGATCCGTTTCAATCAGCTCATAAACTTTAGCAACATCTGTTCTATCTAAATAAAGCTCGTCTGCCAGCGTCTCATTTGGTTTCACTGATAGTGGAATTGCACCAAATGTTTTGACCAGATAAAAATAATTGTACGCTCTAAAGAACTTTGTTTCGGCCAATAAGGTCTTTTTCCGGGATTCATCCATATTGATCCCAGGTATATATTTGACCCCCGCATTGGCGATATTGATCGCTTTATAGCTTTCATCCCAAATCGTATTCATTGTGCTCGATACCACACTGGTATTTTGTTGTCTTGTCAGCTGTCTGGCAAACAAACAGATTTGTTCCTGTCCTTCATAGGTATTGATAAAGTAACCGGTGAGCATCGTGTTAATTGAAGCTGTCGGTCCCACATAAGCACTTGCAGCAACGGAGTAGCGTGATGGCGCCCCACGACGGTAAAGCGAATTCACCGTTGCCATTGCTTGGCCGTCATTTGCATAATACTGTTCCAAGGATAAATTGGATCTTGGCTCCTCTTCCAAAAATTTATTGCAAGATGTTGTCAAAGCCATGCCGGCTAGCAACAACAGAAATAATTTATTTTTCATTTTTGATAAGTTCTAGATTAAAATGTAACATTTACCCCCAAGGAGAAAGTTTTCGCTCTTGGATATGCGAAAAAGGTCATATTTTGTCCAAATTTACCTTCCCCTTGCGAAGTACTCTCTGGATCATAACCTTTGAAATCGTTCGAAGTAAATAAGAACGGATTGTTCGCATTTGCATAGATTCTTAATCGCTGTAGACCAATACGTTTTAGCGCATCAGGTTTAAAGGTATACCCAAGCTGAATTAAATTGACACGCAGGTAAGATCCATCTGCAATCCAAGCATCGTCCACATTAGAGTCCTGTCCACGGTGTCCGCCATTGGTTAGATAAATCGCTTGCTCCTTTGTATTCGGATTTGAACCATTATATGCGTCTGTCAAGATCTCTTTCAAGCCGTTGGTAATACCAAAACGGTCATAAGTGGAGTGGAAGAATTGCTGCATAATCTCTACGCCTTTCACAAATTGAAGATCGAGTGTAAAGTCAAAATTCTTGTATCTTAAATTATTCACGAAGCTTCCCGTCCAATCTGGTAATCCTTTACCAATAATTTCCTTCTCTTTGGTGCGTTTCGCTCGGCCAATATCTTCCAGTTTCGCTTCTCCGGCATCCACGTCAGCCTGTGTATAAACACCTAACCTTCTATAACCATAAAAGCTATTTAAGTTTTCACCCACGCGAATAATACTATTCGCACCGCCTACCCAGCTATTCATCAGGATGTCCGCATTATTCTCACCCAATGTCAATACTTTATTTTTATTGTAGTTGGCATTCACGGACGCTTTCCAATTGAAGTCTTCGTTGTCTATAATCGTTCCATTAACCATAATATCCAGACCCTGGTTTTGGACAGAACCGATATTTTTCATGACAGTACTAAATCCAGAAGCCGTTGGTAAAGGTGCATCCAACAATAGATCTGTGGTTTTTTTACGATAATAAGAAACGTCAAAATTCAACCGGTTCTGCCATAATCCCAATTCTACACCAACATCAAACTGGGCTGTTTTCTCCCATTTTAGATCAGGATTGGCAATGGTATTGACAAAAGAGTATGGAGCCCGATTATTATCTAACAAGATGGTTCCAGCATCCACAATAGCCAGTGATTTGTACGGATCAATCTCCGAGTTACCCGTCATACCAAAACTGGTATGCAATTTCATATTGCTGACAGATTCGCTTCCTTTCAAGAAGTCTTCATTGGAGACATTCCATGCTAAACCTACGGATGGGAAAAAGGCATATTTGTTGTTTTTACCAAATTTGGACGAACCATCGTAACGGCCTGTAACGGTCGCTGAATAACGGTCATCGTATGAATAGGCCGCACGCAAGAAATAGGAGTTCATCGCCCATCTGTTCCAAGCTGATGTTGGTGGATCAGGTGTAATACCGATACCTAAGTTATTATATTCGTAAAAATCATCAAAGAAACCTGTTGTCCGCGAACGGTCGTTATCATAAGTTCTCGCTTGCCAAGATAACCCAGCCATCCCATTGATCCGATGTTTGTCGAACTGCTTATTATATGTCAAATAAGTTTCTTCTTGCCAATAAAGCGTATTGGTATTATTGATCTCAGCCCAACCATTCGGTCTTGAAATATTGTTTAAAGATATGGAAGAGTAGCCCTTATAGATTTTTCGGTGGCTATCAATACCCAATTGGGTCTTTAGATCCAAGCCGTCCGCCAGATGGAAGGTCAACGCGGCATTTCCAAAGATCTGTGTATTGTAACGCATTCTCTTTTGCAGATCCAAGATTGACACCGGATTTGCCATTCCTTCAAACCCTAATTTCTCAGAGACTGTAGAGGAAGATGAATTGGTATATTGACCATTCTGATCATATACAGGATACCATGGCAACATTTCGATCATGGTCCGGCGCGCTTCCTGACCACCTCCATCTTCAGGGGTATAACGTCCCCAAGTATGATTAACCGTCATATTAATAGCTGTAGACAACCAAGAGGTAGGCTTGGCATCATAAGATAGCTTCCCATTCACACGTTTGTTCCAGGTATTGTTTACCACACCTTGTTGATCCGTATAGTTTAAGAAAGCGCCTACCGATGACTTCTCATCACCTTGTTGTACATTTAACTGGTGATTATGTGAAATGGCCGTTCTTGTTGCTTCCCTCTGCCAATCTGTATCATATAATGGATTTCCATTGCCATCAAAGTAGTTCGGATCATTGAACCAGTCTTTTTTATTTAATGACCAAGGCGTCCAGTTTTTGTCTCTATCTTTTAAAAATTGCGCAGCATATTTATTTTCATTTTCCAGACCGATCATAAAAGCATCAACCCATTCCTGTGCATTCAATACATCCATATAGCGCTGCACAGAACTTACACCAGCCGATCCTTGATAACTAATTGTACGTGTTCCATCTTTACTCCCACGTTTTGTTGTTACTAAGATAACACCGTTCGCGCCCCGAGCACCGTAGATAGCTGCTGAAGAGGCATCTTTTAAGACTTCAATGTTTTCGATATCATTCGGATTCAGCAAATGGAAATCTTCCATCACAACACCATCCACTACATATAGTGGGTTTGAAGACGAGTTGATTGTTGCAACACCGCGAATCACCACCCTATTCGCATATGCGCCGGGCTGGCTAGAATTGGAAAAAATGTTTACCCCTGATGCTTTACCTCTCAAGGCATCCAAAGGGCTAAAACTTTGGTCTTTGATCATGTCAGCCCCTTTGACCATCGCAATGGAACCGGTTACATCCGATTTGCGCATCGTACCGTAACCGACAACAACAACTTCATCCAATTGGCTCTGATCCTCTTCCAATTGTACAGTGATGGTAGCACCGGCGACTGTCACCTCTTTCGATTTATAACCGACTGAAGTAACAACCAGCACATCACCGGACTTTGCTTCCACAGAGAAATTCCCCTGTGCATCCGATTGGGTCCCGTTTGAGGTACCCTTAACTGCTACAGAGGCTCCTACAACAGGTTTTCCGGTAGCATCCAATACTTTTCCTTTCAATTGCTGCTGCAGATTACGAACTTCCTTTACAAAGGATTTACCTTCGTAATTTGCTGAAGTTGCTACAGCGGCATTGACTTGTTGAAATGTACCAGCAATGACAGCCAATGAGAAAAATAACTTTGATTTTTTCCCAAGCTGCACAAATGATTTTACGTCAACTGTGCTCATATTAATAGTGATTTGGTTTATAAAAACGTTTTAGCAAAATAATACTAGAAACGTTTAGTTTAATTTAGTTTTCCCTTATAATCGATTATAATAAAAGGTTTTAGCTCATTACCCTTTTCATTATAATTTTTTCGATTTAATATCCCTTCCCTCAAAGCATCAATTTTATCTCAGTTTAATTGATCGCCATAAATACAGAAAAAATGCTAAATCGCTTTTGCTTTTTTTGTAAAAATTTTTGGTTTGTTCGTTTGGTTTATACTGTTTAATTTTTGTTTGCTTTTCCTATTTGGTTATGTTTTTCTGGTTTTAATATCTTAATTAAGGCTGTAATTTAGTATTTTAAATTCAAACTGGGAAAGATTTATTTCCAAAATCTTTCCCAGCTAAAACTATATATTTCCCTTCTTCATTTCACTGATAGCATAATCAACCGAACGTGCTGAGAACGCCATGTAGGTCAATGAAGGATTTTGGGTTGATGTTGAAGTCATACAGGCACCATCCGTAACGAAAACATTTTTTACCGCATGCATCTGATTCCATTTGTTCAATACAGATGTTTTCGGATCGTGTCCCATACGTGCGCCGCCCATCTCATGGATGTCCAGCCCCGGAGCTTGCCAATGTGTGTCTGGTCGAATATTCGTAAAACCGGCATCGGTAAACATTTCGGTCATGACCGCAATATAATCTTTTTTCATTTTTTCGTCATTGTCATCATAGTCGACGGCAATCTTCAACAATGGAATTCCCCAATCATCTGTTTTACTGCTATCTAGAGACACCATGCCTGATTCTTTTGGTATGGTCTCACCCATCATATGTGAACCAACCTGCCAAATCCCCAATTTCGGGTTTAACAAATTCTCTTTAAGTCCTAATCCTAGGCCAGAGCGGTCTGATTCTTTACTACGCGATGCGCCAAAACCTGCCGCATAGCCGCGTAAGAAATCTGTTTCCTGTTTATGTAGGTTGCGAAAGCGAGGAATATATCCACCGCCGGCAGGATTTCTTCCCTCTGCCGTGTAATCCAATAGTCCCTCGTATTCGGCATAAATACGTGCGCTATAGTTGTGGAAAGCAACATATTTACCCAATACACCACTGTCGTTTCCTAAACCATTCGGGAAGCGGTTAGATTTGGAATTCAACAAGATTAGATTGGTATTGATGGCAGCTGCATTGACAAAAATCAATTTTGCATAGAAATCAATCTCCTCTTTGGAATCTGTATCAATAACCCGAACACCTACAGCTTTTCCTTTTTGTTCATCGTATAGGATAGAGTGAACCACCGAATGTGGACGCAGGGTCATATTTCCTGTTTTAGCGGCCCACGGAATCGTCGTTGCATTGGAGCTGAAATACCCTCCAAAAGGACATCCCCTCTGACAGAGCACACGGTTTTGGCATTGTACACGGCCTTGATCGATGTGAATCTGGTTGGGCTTGGAAAGGTGTGCACAACGCGCAGAGATCACCTTACGTTCCGGGAATTTTTTCTGAACTTTCTCTTTAAAATACTTCTCTACAATATTTAACGGGTAACCGGGCAAAAATTCACCATCTGGCAGTT
>Ga0213825_1001944_pt1 | contig 13547 bp, 10 predicted proteins | sample MC6MC0900MG_FD_179896 | JGI IMG/M metagenome (GOLD analysis project Ga0213825, IMG submission 179896) | Enriched soil aggregate microbial communities from Iowa State University, Ames, United States - MC6-MC0900-MG | ecosystem: Environmental > Terrestrial > Soil > Unclassified | place: USA: Iowa... | reverse complement strand
AGTAATGGTGCAAAATATATTTTATTAGTAGGTATGATTTTTGGAATTATATACATACCCTTCATCCTTTTAACTATAACCCGAACTCCAGTTGTAGGAATTATTAATATAGTACAGACAGTATTACAGGTTTGGGCAATAGTTCTATTATATCAAATACCAAAATATAAATTGGAATAAAGTGGCGATTTTGCCTTTATTGTCAGCACTTCCAACACTAATAAACCAATATCAATATATTCTTGAATAACATGAGTGGACAGTAAAAATAGAAAGGTCTCCTGCACCAATGTGGGACCTTATATAAATTATGTGGCGATATTGATTCCACCCCAGTTTTGTTGTTGACATTTGACTGATGATTTGCGCATAGAAATATCGAGAAACAAAAATTAAAAACTTTTGTCGCTATTGCAGTCAAAATCCACAAATATAGGTCTGCAAGTGTCTATAAAGGCAATCTGACAATCGAATCTGATGTCGTCGATAAACATCAGATTCCTTTTATCATACTTAGCTAGAAAGAATATCTACGCGATTAAATATTGAAGCTGTAATCCTGTAAAATCATAACGAAATTAAAAAAAATGGATAAAAACCGTCCTTCGCTCATCAAGAGAATATCAAAAATATTCTTGAAATCAATCATCGGAATTGTAGTGATAATCGCTATCCTACTCTTTGCGACATTCGTGATTCATCAAATCAGTTTAAGCAGCGAAGCGGATAAAATTGAAGACTATGGTCAAAAAATAAAAATTTTTGACGGTACCATTAATACGACAATAGATGGACACGGTGCAGACACGATTGTATTACTCACCGGATTTGGAACAGCAAGCCCAAGATTGGATTTTGAACCATTAATCAGAGAATTAGACAAAAAATATACAGTGATCACGATTGAACCTTTTGGTTATGGATTGAGCAGTGAAACAAATCGTGAACGCAATTTGAATAATATGGCGGAAGAAATCCACGAAGTGGTGAAGCAATTAAATCTAAATCGTTTTATACTAATGGGGCATTCCATTGCTGGGCTTTACAGCTTAGCATATATCAATAAATATCCAGGTAAAGCAACCGCTTTTGTAGGTATTGATACGAGCGTGCCAACACAACCTTGGCCGGGTTATAATTCGGCACCTTTGGATTTTTTAGCTAAAGCTGGTGTAATGCGTGCATTTTTTAAGTTTTTCGGTGACGAAAAACCTAAAGACAAATCAGAAGCACACCGTTTTGAACAAAAGCACATGATTACGATGAAAGTAACCGGAAACAGTACTTTGGGCAGAGAAGCAACATCTTTGAGTAATAGTTTTAAAGATGCTCAAAAACTAGCTTTTCCGAAGGATTTGCCGGTTTTATTATTTGCAGACGAAAACTCGGCTGTCAAAGGCTGGACAGAACTACACCAAGAGCAAGCCAACAGCGTGGATAAGGGAAAACTAATCTTATTGCCCGGTTCTCATTATCTACATCATACTCAATCGAAACGAATTGTAACAGAGCTTGAGTCGTTTTTAGGAAAACAAAATAATTGAGCAAAATATATTATTATCCGTAATCGGAATAGTTTCTTTCTTATGAAAGTTATTAAGATGGGTTAGCCAATTCCTTTTATGCAAAAAAAGCGACCGTTTAGATAACGGTCGCTTTCTTTAAATTTATTGACGTATAAAACGGGCGACTAAACCGCCACCTGATATAAAATTTTGTTTAATAATATTTTTCGGTGTAACCAATGATGTTTTGATCATGATTTTCTTGGCATCATCTGGATTATCCTGAATGAGTTCCATTTTGTATTTGCCTGTGGGTAAAAAGTCTAGTGAAAAAGTTCCTGATCGGACTCCCTCACCATTCAGCACGCTGAGGTACCAGAGATCATCTTTCCTTTTTGCAAATGCAGCTAATTCTCCAATAGTACTCTGCGACAAAACAATTGTTTTGTCCCACTCCACCGGAACGGTTTCAATAAAACTCCGCGCTGGGGAAGATTGCAGATCTTCCATATCTGCTACACACATCAAAAATGGTGGCTACTTTCTTTCTACTCTTCTACCCTTTTTGTAAGGTACTCCAAATTTTCGGTTATCCTGTCCAAGTCCCAATCCCACCATTTCAATTCTAAAAGTTCCTGTATCTTCTCCTTCGAGAATCTCATTTTTATTAGTTTTATAGGATTGCCCCCAACAATCGAATAGGGCTCTACATCGCGTGTAACGGTAGCGTTTGCGGCTATTATAGCACCGTCACCTATCTTTATTCCCGGTAAAACTGTTACATTGGTTCCGATCCAAACATCATTTCCGATCACGGTATCACCCTTATATGGAAGCTCTGTTAATTTTGGCTCCACTTTCTGCCATGCACCTCCAAATATATTAAAGGGGTAAGCTGTAATACCATCCATTTTATGATTTGCTCCATTCATTATAAACTGAACACCGGAAGCAATCATACAGAACTTCCCAATGATCAATCGATCTCCCAAAAAATCAAAGTGATATTTGACATTCTTCTCAAAATTGCCCACATCTTCAAAATCGTCATAATAGGTATATTCTCCCACAATGATGTTAGGGTTGTTAATCAGGTTTTTCAGAAAACAAAGTCTGTTATAATTTTTAATAGGATATCTATTATTCTTATCTGGTATTTTCATATCTATACAATGACTTCTCAAGTGTGTAAGCTGTTTGTCATCCAATTAATATTACCATTGCAATTTTAGTGCAAAGACGACTTATAAATTGAATGACAGAGCTTATAAAGATAAAAATATTCTTCGGATGCCTCTATCCATTTGTTTGCAAATAGGAATAGATTATTACCATGCTATACCTCGTATGGTACAATCCCACATAACTTTATAGTTAAGGAGTGCATAATAAAGAAATAAGCTTTTAGAGACTACAGAAGTGTGGTTGCAGCCAAGAAACAGCAATCATAGCAGTGTAATGGTTACTTAACTTACTTATACGAGCTAATGGATTGGGATACTTTCCAGTTGCCACTGTCATTAACCAAGGTTATCAAATCGGTCATGGTAAACCCTTCAAATTGTTGCGTTACTTTTACGACCATATGGTCACTAGACTGCTTAACGATTGAGGTGCTTGTTTTTACAGTTCAACTGCTTGCTTTTTCCAAAGTGAATTTAATTTTAGTTTACAAAGTATGATATTAAAAGGAGAATTGATCGAAACCAAATTATCTTTTGCCGCCATTCAATAATTATGATCCATTTCATCAAATTAAAATCATCTTAAAACTTTAATGACTTCGTCAAATTCAACCAGATTCTTTTAAAAATAGACTGATCTTCTGTAATAATATCAGCATATGCCATAATACCTGGTTTTAGCTTAATGATTGAATCTTGAGTATTTCTAATTAACATGACTTTAGAGAAAAAGACACTATCCCTGATCGGTATATCGGATATATAATGAATCTTACCCTTTAAGTATCCATATTCCTGATAAGGGTAACTTTGAACCTTAATTAATACCTTCTGCCCAACTTTTACTCGCGATGATTTCACTTGTGGAATCAATATTTCTCCATAATAATCATTTTTATTAGCATTGATATAAAACAGTTCATCCCCCATTTTGACCAATTGATTTTCTTGCAAAAAATCACCATAAATCAATCTACCATCTGATGTACTACTGATGACGTATTGTTTTTTCCAGTTCTCAGCATCACTGATGAATGTACTCAAAGATTGATGAAATTTTTGTTCTTCCTCAAACATTTGATTGTTAATTTCTGACATCTCTTTATCTTTGGACAGACGACTACTCAGGTTCGTAATGATTGTATGCTCTGTTTGAGGAATAGATTGCCGTTTGGCTAAAAGAAGTGATTCTTTTTGCTGAAGCTCAAGCTGGCTGATCACTTTTTTTTCGGCTAAAATCTGATACTTTGCATACTCCTCTTCGGCTAGCGTCAATTCTCTTTTTTGAAGATCAAAACTTTCCTGAATTCTCTGGCTCTGTTCATTAATATATTTCACTTCATTTTGGATAAAGTTTTTTCTTTTTTGATATATTCCTTCTTTATTTACACCTACATAATTCAGATATGCGAGATAAAAATTTTGATAACTATTCTGGAGTTCCCCTAGTTTTAACTCAGTTGGTATAACAATATCTTTTATAGCTGTTAAGGCAAATACTCCACTTTTAATTTTCTTAATCTTTTCGAGTAAATCCAATACCTGTTCGTGGTCTGCAACACTTTCTAGATAAGCGATGTCAGTATTTTTTTTAATTAAAGTACCATCTTTAATCAAAATTTTGATCAAATTACCATTAACTTTACTAATAAGTGGTTTTGGCGCATCACTGGTATTAAATTTCATTGATACAGTTACAACTTCGGGATAACGAATAAAAAAAGACAAGCCAAAAATCATACTGATTGTCAGGACAATAAAAGTAATTCCCCTCTTGAGCAGCCATGATGGTGGTTTGGAAATAATGTCCTGTAGATCCTCAGAATGAATACCCTCCTCTATTAATGTTTTCTTGATCATAATTGCTAATTTCCTAGTTCTAATTGATTTTTAACCAACTCATAGTAGCTTCCTCTTAACGCTGTCAATTCTTGATGTGTCCCCTGTTCAACCACTTGCCCCTTCTCCAGTACAATAATGTTATCTGCATTTTTTACTGTACTTAAACGGTGGGCGACAACAATTACAGTACGTTTATTAAAAAATTGATCTAGCTTCTCAACTATTTCCTTTTCATTATTGGCATCTAGCGAATTGGTGGCTTCATCCAAAAATATGTATTTGGGGTTTTTATATACAGCTCTTGCAATCATCAAGCGTTGGCGCTGTCCTTGACTAATTCCTTTTCCAGCTGTCCCAATCTTTGTTGCCAATCCAAAAGGTTCATTCGCAATAAAATCTTCCATATTAGCAACTTTGATTGCATTATTCAGAAGTAACTTGTTTGCAAATTCATCATTAACAGCAATATTACGTTCGATAGTATCTGCATATACATAATTTTCCTGCAAAACTGATCCACAACTATTTCTCCACAAGCCAAAATCAATTTGGTCTAATCTCTTTCCTCCTATCAATATTTCTCCTTCTTCAGGAGTATAATATCGAAGTAGGAGTTTGATAATAGTTGTTTTTCCGCTACCACTCGTACCCACTATTGCTGTAGTCTTTCCTTCAGGAAAACTCAAGTTCAATTTGGTAAAGATCGGATCATTGCCTGCACCAAAATAACGAAATGTTAAATTTTTAATCTCGATTGTTTTATTCTCTGGCAATTGTGTTATATATTCTTTATTCGTATTCTCCTCTTCTTCTGTTTCATATATCTCGTTCAATCGTTCTAAACTCATTTTGGCATCTTGATAAGACTGCATAAAACCCAATAAAGCTTCTACAGGATTACTAACCATACCAACAATATATTGAATAGCCATCATACCTCCTAGGGTGATTTCTCCATCTATAACGGCTTTGGCACTAATGTAAGTGATTAGAATTCCTTTTGCCTGATTGATCGCCATAGATCCGATAGATTGATACTGAGAGACTACTAAGCTTTCTACTTTAAATTTAAACAATCTTGCTTGCAAAGCCTCCCAGCCCCATCTTTTTTGCTTTTGAGCATTATTTATCTTTATATCCTTTATACTCTGGATCATTTCAACCATATAGGTCTGATTTTCAGAAGCAATTTTAAATCTTTTTTGATCCAACTGCCGCCGGTACTTCATAAATGACAATATCCAAATGGTATATAACGCCGTTGCGACAAAAAATACAAGAAAAATTGTTTTATTATAAATGATAAGCAGTGTACCGAAGATGACCATATTTACAATCGAAAACAATGTATTTAAGGTACTGCCGGTGAGAAATGACTCGATACGCTGCTGATCTGCCATACGTTGCATAATGTCGCCATGGGTCTTTAAGTCAAAAAAGTTCATCGGAAGCTTCATAAGCTTAATCAACAAATCTGTTAAAATAGAAATATTAACCCGAGTAGTTATATGAAGCATGATCCATGAGCGAATAAACGCTACCGCGGTACTTCCTACAAAAAGCATCAATTGTGCGATCAGGATCAGATTTATAAAACTAATATTCTTGGTGTTGATCCCAATATCGACGACAGACTGGGTTAAAAAAGGCGCTATTAGGGATAACAGAGTTCCCAAAAGCATACCTAAAATCAACTGAAGGAATAGTTTCTTGTATTTTAAAAAGTACGTGAAAATTTTATTCCACTCCAGTTTAAGCTCGGGTTCCTCTTCATCTATTGTGTAAAAAGCAGGTCCGGGGCTCAAAAGTAAAGAAAGTCCTGCATGGCGCTCTTTAGTCGAAAACCAATTTTCACAAAATTCCTTTTCTTCATAAATAATTAATCCAGATGCAGGATCTGCAACATAATATTTTCCACGTCGGATTTTGTAAAGTACAACAAAATGATTCTGATTCCAATGCAGAATACAGGGAAGTTCGGCTTCTTGTAATTGTTCAAGCGAAAGACGTACACCATAAGTTCGAAATCCTAATTTCTCGGCAGCTTCACTTATACCTAATAAATTTACACCGTTTTTAGTCGTTTGACATAATTTTCGGATCTTATGAATCGAGACTAGCTTACCATAATGCTTGAAAATAATACGAAGAGATGTGGCACCGCAATCCATCTCATCTATTTGTTTATAATGTGGGAAACGCTTTAGCAAAATTCAAATAATTAATAATAGTAACTTAGTTGGACATTTTTAAAAACTGATCATTGATTAAGGCTAAAAAAGTGCTTTAGAAAATTTCATTTTCAAAGTATAGATATGATATAGAATTCATAAATAAAAAATTTTAATTGCGCTAAATAAAGACAATATTCAAAAACTGCTAAAGATCATTGATAGAAAAAGTTTGTCTTTTTGACAGTTCTTAACAGATGTATTTTCCTAGAAAAAATATTTCAAATCCTTTATACTATAACCATCAGGTAGTTCTCTTCCATTTATAAAAAATGTGGGCGTGGCACGGATTTTCATATCATTACACCAGTTACGCATGGTTATTATTTTTTCTTTTTGCTGAGCAACATCGCCTTTTAAAGGATATTTCTTTGAAAAAGATTCATAATCTTTTTTTGGTGAAAGATACCAATCGTTTAATGCCTCATCAACTATTATGTCACCATATTCTTCTTGAATAGCAAGTAGGTGTAATACAGGAGGAGTTGTGAAATCATGATCGCTTCCAGAAGCAGTGAAAATAATACGTACTCTCAAATCATGGTTGTTTTTAATAATATTATCCAATTCAGGGTGCGCTCTCGAACATGGCCCACAATATGGATTACATACCTTAATAATTTCTGTACTAGCATTTTTATTTCCGATGATGATCCCCGTATCGTGAAAAGGGGCTGTAACCTGATTACTCTGAGCAAGTAGTGAATTGAAGATAGATGCACTATAGCGTAGCTTTTTCCACCTCATCTCATAATCATAGCTATCACTAGCCCTTTTTAAAATTATAATAGTTAAATAAGAAAGTGCCAAAGTAAGTAATCCGAAAAGTAATATCACGAGTAAATTATAGTAATTAATCATTGCCATCTCAAAGTGATATTTTTTAATAAATAAAATACCAGCTAAGGCATTAAAAAAAATCAACCCTTGAACTGCTAGACATAATGGACACCACTGTTTTATTGTATGCCATTGATAAAATAGAGAAAAGAATAGATAAGGACTTACTAAGATCGATATTAGTGACCATAATACCAGATTATCCAAACTTTGCATTAAAAAAATGTGAGAAATAAAACCGCTCAAAAAAAAAGAAAATCCCCATACTGACCAAGAAATACCAAGAAATGAAGATCGTTTTGATGACAAAACTAATGTGCAATTAGATTTTTTTCCTAATATACCGCACACCTCCTTTACAAAAGGATCGTGGGAATTAACTTCATGACGAATGAGCAAAGTTGATATCAGTATTCCACTTAAGCTTGTTGATAAAAATATAGCCTTAATCCCAGACTCTAAAGTGATTCCGTGTAAGAAATTATTAAATATTACATAGATAAAGAGGGCTATTAACAAAAGAAAAGGAGAAGTCTCAACAATATTTTTAGTTATTTCAAGTTGCTTGTTTTTCAAATAATCAACTTCATCTCGAGCTTCTTCGAAATCAATCAGTAATATAACATCTTTATCTATTTTTGAAAAATCTTTGGTCGTTATTTTGGTTGTTTCATGCAACAATGGATCTAAATAGGTTATTTCCAAAGCATCAACCTCTGTAACAACAGTAAAACAAGGACTTGACCATCCTTCTTTTTGAATCGAACAGACAAACGGTGTTTCGATATCATCATAAGTATAATTTCCCTTACGAATAGCAAGGCTAGCAACATTATATTCAGCTAAAACATCTTTCAAGGAAAGTAAAGATGGATACTCAACATGAGCCTCCAAAAGACTTTGAAGAGTTGATTTATTATACTTTACATCAGAAAGCTTCAGAACAAAAGCACAGGTATAAAATAAATCATTATATCTTTTATTTTTAAAAAAACTAAGCTGACTCATAAATAATTATATAATTAGCGAATAAACAATATGTTAATGCAATAAGGATATTTCATCTCTTATTTACTAGGAATAATCAGCACCTTCAGTACAGGCTTCATTTTTAAAAGAGAGCACCTTTTCAGGTGCCTCTTCTATAGAAAATTAATCACATGTATAGCTCTGTGTTTCTGATGCATAATCAATACATATTAATCGAGAACAATCAGTAGGTCCCCATGGTGGTATAACACAAGTCCCAGTATAAGTTTGCCCTTCAGAACCACCATGTGTACCCCCTCCATAAGTAATACATGACTGATTTAATTTCGGATGACAAGGAGGCTCTGTAGTCGTTACCTCTGTAATAGTAGGAACAGTAGTTTCCCCAGAATATCCACCAAGGATATTTTTTAACTGAGATCTTGACATTTTCTCCACCTCATTTAGGTTAAGGTTTTTTAAAGAAATTTTTTTCATAACATTTATTATTGATTTATAGAGTTCACTTTATCCCGAACTCTGTAGGATGCAATGCATTATTTTTCGAAATCGATCATCTTCAATGGTCTCTTATTTCGAAAAGTCTTTTCCCCCCACATCTGCAAATCGCGGTTTTTATTTGCATCATTATTATCATGTCCTCTATATTCGTATAAGGGGGTATCAATGAATTGAATTTTTTCATATCCAACTATTTCAAGAAGATTAAAGAAAATTCCCATATCATAAGGCATGTGAATAAAAGTACCATCTTCCGGAGATCTCAACTGTTTAAATTCTGGATCTTGTTCTAAAAAGTTCTTGAATACTTTATACTTAAATGTACGGAGCGGATAATAATGCCATGGAGCCTTCCTTATATTGTCGAAATCTGTTCTAATATATGTTCCCCCATGTTTATGAATTTTATTGAAATGCGTAAGACTGCCATAAGTAAGCAAACAATCATAACGATGATAAAACGCATTGACAATTTCAAAAACACCTGCATGTGGTAAACGATCATCGCCGTCAACTATACAAATAATATCATCCTCTTCAAACGTATTTTCAAGCAATGCTGTGAGAATATTTTCCAATGCAAATTTTCGTTTATCATTATATTTCAAAATTATTTTGTCATGAACTGGGATTAATTGGCTTCCACAGTCTGTAGAATTATCATCTAAAAAATATAATTGGAAATTGCTATAATTTTGCATTAGTAATGAATCCAAACAGTTTTGAATATATTTTTCAGCATTTCTAAAGGGGGAAAGAATATGAATTTTATGCTCAGGTAGGGTCAATGGCAACGGTTTGTTATTGACAACGAAATTAAATGGGCAAATCAATTTAAAAATCAAAATAGGGTCCACATGATCAAGATTTTGACAATCTAAAATATCAAAAACATAATTGTACAAAGGTCTTAATATAATAAAACTCTTAACCTCCTTTAATACATGAATTAGAGAGAAGCATTTATCTATCGAAACCCTGTCTTCTGTTTCTACATCCAAGTACAAAAAATAGATTTTCTTTGTGGCAGCCTGAAGTATTACTTCTTCTAGCATTTGTGAATCTATCTCATAATCAAACTGTTCATCAAAACTAAAAAATATAATATCTTCGTCATGTTCAATTGCCCAAGAAAGTCCTTTTTTCAAATTATTAACCCAACTATTAGATTGTTGATATTCAATATTTTGGAGAGTACTTTCAGACTTATGAACTGTAGGACCTGTAAAATCAGAATTAAGTATAAATAGGGGAATACTCATATTATTGTTTGCATTTAAAATAAAAAATAATGTGCATTTATATGCTAATCTTAAAATTAGAGACACAAAAAAACAAGTAAGGTATATTTTGTGCATAAGTAGATCGGGGCAGCTTGCTTAACAGAAAACCATCCTCTGAAAAGTTCGCTCTTAAGTGCAATAAAAATTTAAAATCTTCGCTACTCAAATCAGTATGCTTCAATATATTTTCAAGACTCGCTATCCAATAAGGATTTTTATATTGCATAGCAGCAAATAAGGTATTTAACAGTGCCCGTTTCTCTCCCTGTTCGAAAATAATATTCCGCTCAAAGTATAAAACTAATTCTTCCATAGTTCCATAAAACATTTCCTCTATCTCTTTTTCATTGAGTGTAGTAGCAGTTAGATAACTAAACCGCAACATGATAGCAGACTTTCCCTCTAGTTGTGTTTCTATTGCTGTGCTCTTTAGAAAGACTCCAATTTTTTCAATTAGAAGTTTTTGGGATTCAAATAAAAGAATTTTTCTGTTTGAATTGAACTGGGTCATATTATTTTGTAATCTCTGTTGAAAATAGAGTAGTTGAGATAATAATTCTTCAATATGGATTTCTTTTGATGCTATAGTTTTAATAGTCATTTTATAAATGTTATCATCGAAATCGTATAATACTTCGTCAGCATCCGCTTCTAATAAAGCGTATTTTGTAAGAAAAGAAATCAGCCATCCAAGTCCAACTAATCCATTAGAAAAGGAATAATTATTTTCAATGGAAGCTTCTAAAATTAATTGTTCTAATTCGGACTCTAGATCTAATTCTTTACGCTCAAATAAATATTGATCCAATAAGTTATATATATTTTTTCTAGGCACTTCAACTGAATTTATCATCGATCTATGCTAATTGATAAACAACTTGTTCTGAAAATTTGATTTTTGATAATGTGGTATCTTTGGATTCATACCAAAACTCTTTTAAACCATATCGATCACCAATAAATATGGAAAGTTCATCAGACAGTTGGTTTAATTTCCCTTGATTGTCCTCTAAAAAGTTTACTTCTAAAATTTTAGAGAAAATTTCGTCAATCAATATATCCATCTTAAATTGATTATATTTTACAATCTCACTACCAACCACTTCGAGACTTTTATTTAGTAATTCACTCAAAGACTTCTCTCCTAAAATAGTATGACATGAAAAAAGAATGAATTTATTATAATGTTCAAATAGAGGATCATCGATTTGAAAAGTATTTTTTTGAAAAATCGGTGCGCTAATATCATGTAGAACATCGTTAGAATCATTTAGTATCAATACAATGTCGACATCAAAATACTTATTTATAAATATTTTATTGATATTAAACATACGTATCGTTGAGCTATTCAAATTGGTTGCTTCTAAAAGAATTAATGTTCTTTCATATTTTTTTCTAGAAGAATTAAGTTCTTGCCTTCTACTTTTTATAAGTTTAACAATATGATGGCTACAGCTATCCTTAGCTACTGTATCTAATGCTGAATCAAACCAAGGTGCATAGTTTATATAAATAGTTTTACTAAAATGTTTTGATGGGTCTTGAATATTACCAGAATAATGTTGTATAGCATATTTAAACCAATCTGAACTTTGATTATATGGCCAAGAAAACGACATTTCATCGTGAATCTCAATTTTTTTTTCAAAATACCACAAATTCCATAAAACAGCCCACATATCCGCGCACCATGCTTGTATTCCACTTTGTCTACCACGATATTGTCGTGTACTTGAGTATTCTTCCTCCCATTTTTTCAAATTAAAAGTTCGCATCAACTGGTACAATCCTTCCGCATCTTTTTCCACTTTCTTCCAAAAACTTGAACTAATATTTTTTAGAATATATTGAGCACCTCCACTTTGGTGATCTTCTGTTTCCAGCTTTTTCTTATTCAAACCTACTTGGGCCAGCATCTGATCTAACAGTATTTCAGAACTTGATTCTCGTATATAATTTAAATCCAAGTAACTTCTCGTATCAGAAACATAGCAAATTTCACTCTTATCTATATCAGGAATTACAGGCAATCGGGATAGGAGAATATCAGAATCATGATAAAAAAAAGTTTCCTTTTCTAACGCTCTGAATCTGGAAAAATGCTGTGCTAGTATATGAGGTCGAATAGATGAAGTATAGTTAGGATTAATCCTTAAATCGGGATAAATAAAAATTTGGGCTAGTGACCGATTATTTTCTATAAAAATATTCAACTTAGGGTTAATACCAACATTCTCAGAATAAGAAAACAATACATGTATCCTATCCTTATTAATTCCCAAAGATTTAAAATTTCTCAGTTGAAGCTCAATCTGCCAAATAAAATACTGTGAATCAGGCTGAACTGATATGTATATCATATAATCATATTTTTAAATACACTTCAAATTTATTAGCTCATTATATAAATAAAACGTATTGTGGTACCGATAAAAATATTAAACCTCACCAGACCTATATGATACACTCCTTATTTCTAAATAGATAGATAAAGAAAAGTATATCAAAAAAAATAAATAGCTAACTCGCTTTAAAGCAATGAGTAATAATTGTTATTTCTTAATAATGTATTATTAATCATTATTAGTTAATTAACATAACTATTTATTTTTGACCGTTATGGTAAAGTATATTTGTATTGTTAAATAAAGTGTGGCACAAAGTTTAAATTGGTTGATATCGCTAATACAATACTAACTAAATGTAAAAGCAAAATTTCAGAAAAAAAAGAGATTTTTAACATCAAACGATTGCGTAATTTTTTATCATTTCGTATTCATATAAGTGTGCGTGATAAATTCAGGATAACTGAAAAAGGAGTACAAATTTATATTTGTGACAGCTAAAGCAATTATTGATTCAAAAGTGAAGTAAAAATCATCGCTAAACGATAGGAGTTAGAGTAAACAAAAACTCAGTAAATGTTGGAAATGGGACGGTGAACATAAGTTCTTTAAAGAAATGCGAAATTTGCGGATCAAAGTTGGTATGCCCGATCTCATAAAAGTATCAATACAGTAAACTGCAAACATCAGCTTTATCAAGGTTTGACGGTTGGACCGTCCACTATAAGCTGACCGTTAGGTAAAATTTTCAGTTCATCTAAGAATACTAAGCGCTGACTGCCTGTTTTGGTCGTGCGGGCATGATATACACACCATACTTTAC
>Ga0213825_1001938_pt1 | contig 13574 bp, 9 predicted proteins | sample MC6MC0900MG_FD_179896 | JGI IMG/M metagenome (GOLD analysis project Ga0213825, IMG submission 179896) | Enriched soil aggregate microbial communities from Iowa State University, Ames, United States - MC6-MC0900-MG | ecosystem: Environmental > Terrestrial > Soil > Unclassified | place: USA: Iowa... | reverse complement strand
TGCTTGTAGCAACAGCGACGATAAGGATTCGACAAAAGATGCTACAAATGGCGACACTGCATCTGATGCTAACAAGGCAGATGACAACACATCTCCATCGGGCAAACTGGTCATTTACACAGGACGTGATGAAGAAATGGTGCAAGGCGTAATCGATCAGTTTAATGAGAAGTACCCGGACATTCAAGTAGAGTTTTTAACAATGGGAGCTCAGCAAATATTAGAGCGCCTTCGCGGTGAAAAAGCGAATCCACAGGCAGATTTTTGGTGGGGTGGTACACAATCAGCATTAATGGTTGGTGCTAACGAAGATTTACTACATGCTTGGCAACCAAGCTTTATCGACACAATCGATACAAACTATAAAGATAACGAAGGTCGCTGGTTTGGTGAAATGCTATTACCTGAAGTTATTATGATTAACAGTGACTTACTCACAAAAGAGACCGGCCCACAAGATTGGGATGATTTATTAGACCCCAAATGGAAAGATCATATTTTAATTCGTGGTGTCTTAGCCTCTGGAACGATGCGAACGATTTATTCTTCGATGATCGTTCGCCAAGGTGCCGATACACCTGACAAAGGCTATGATTGGCTCTTGCAATTAGATGCCAACACGAAAGAATATACTCAAGATCCAAATGCCCTTTATTTAAAGCTAACACGTCAAGAAGGTGCTGTTTCTTTATGGAATTTGCAAGATATCTTATTAAAGAAATATACAACGGATTATCCGTTCGATTACATTTATCCGAAAAGTGGTGCCCCGATTTTAGTGGATGGTGTGGCGGTCGTTAACAATGCCAAAAACTTGGAGAATGCTAAATTGTTCGTAGAGTTTTTATTTGAAAAAGACATGGTCACAAAATTAGCGAATGACTATTACCAAATTCCAACACGCTCCGACATTGACCAGGCGACTATGCCAGAATGGTACAAAGAATTGGATTTAAAAACATTTGATATAGACTGGCAGCTAATGGCCGAAAAAGAAGCCGAATGGATGGAGCATTGGGATACAAATATTAAAGGTAGCGGGAAATAAAGGGAAAAATAGTGCCAGGCACTCAAACAATTCTCAAACAATTTGAAGACCATTACCTTTCCAGCTGATAAATTGGAGGACGTCAACTGCGGGACATATGCTACGTAAGCCGCAGCGAACCGCAAGATAGCGTAGCTTGCGGTTTACGTTATGTCCGTGGAAAACGCTACACGTATAGGTGAAAAATCATGAATACAATCTACTCTTATTTCAAACTTACCTTAAAAACCTTCCCTCTTTTTTGGGAAGCTTCCAAGTTTTATTCTATTATTTTAATTATTATTATTCCCTTTCAAGCTATACTACCTTCTCTAACAATATGGTTTTCGAAAGGATTAATAGATGCCATTTCTACTACCGACACCATCGTTTATTCTATCATTATTTTCTTTGTATTATGCTGGATAGTTGTGTCATTTTTGAATGCTATACTAGGACCATTAGAAATGACTTTCCAAGGTTTAATGACAGATAAATTAATTGCCAAGTTAAACAAAAGCTTAATGGTTAAATCCTCAGAAATTAAGGGATTATACTACTTTGAAAATCCAGAATTTTATGACGATATCCAAGTGCTCGAGCAAGAGGCTGCATGGCGACCAGTAAACCTTATTGTTTTTACGTCTGGCATGATTAGTAGTGTTCTAACAGGTATTTCGATGTTGGTATTATTAACGAACTTTAATATTTGGATTGCCTGCATGATTTTTGTTGCAATCATTCCGCAGGCTATCGTAACCTATCGATTACAAAAAGAAGCATTTGAGACACTTGTCACGAATAGTCCGGAAGCAAGAAAAATGCAATATTATAGCTCCGTCATGCTATCAAAAGAACACATTAAAGAAGTGAAATTGTATAACACATCTGCCTTCTTTACAAATAAATATATGATGGCATTTCATAAAATTCACGCCGCTATTAAAAAAATTAGATATAAACAAGCTTGCTATTCTATAGTCTTTGTCGGCATTGGCATGGTTGCCATTGGCTTCAGTTTTTGGTGGGTAGTTACGGGGGTACTTAATAACACATTTACTGCAGGAGATATATTAATTTTCGCTTCGTCTATTTTACTTGCCCGTCAAAGTTTGGCGAGTTTTATCGAAAATTCAAGCTTGCTATATGACACGCTACTTTATATGGAAAAATACTTTAAATTTATCTCTTTACCATCGGATATTACATCAGGTAAGAAAATACTGTCCCTAGAAAACAATGCGTTTACAATTCGTTTTAAACATGTATCCTTTCAATACCCTAATTCCTCAAAACTCATACTCAAAAATATCAGTTTTACAATCAACAAAGGAGAAAAGATTGCACTTGTCGGTGAAAATGGTGCTGGAAAATCTACCATCGTTAAACTAATCACAAGATTATACGAGCCAACCGAAGGAATAATTGAATTAAACGGCATTAATATTGCAGCGTATGATATTGATATGTATCGCCGAATAATCGGTATCGTGTTTCAAGATTTTGCGCGTTATCAGTTACCTTATAATGAAAATATTTTCATTAGTAACACGGAAAATACTGATGATGTGGATAGGCTAGCGGGTGTTACTGAAAAAAGCGGTCTTAGTGAGTTAGTTGCCAGTTTCGAAGATGGCTACGAGCAAATGTTAAGTAAAAACTTTGATAATGGAACAGAACTTTCTGGCGGCGAATGGCAGAAGGTCGCCATTGCAAGGGCGTACTTCCGCAATGCGTCATTTCTTATTTTAGATGAACCATCTGCTTCTCTTGACGCTAGAAGTGAACATCAAATGATGGAAACATTAACAGACCTTGCAGCAACAAAAACTTTACTATTAATTACCCATAAATTATCGGCTTTAAAAATGGTGGATCGAATCATTGTATTGCAAGATGGTCACAAAACGGAGGAAGGTTCGATGCAAGAACTTTTAGCAAACAAAGGCTATTTTGCAGAGTTGTATCAATTGCAAGCAACCAAATATTCTACCTAGCTTGCCCGGCATAACCATCTTTTCATAAAGAGAAAGGAGCATTTTATTTGAAAAATGTCAAAATCGAAAATGTCTCTAAACAATTTGGGAAAGTGCATGGTGTAAAAAATTTAAATTTCGATATTAAAACAGGAGAATTTTTCACTTTCCTTGGGCCTAGTGGCTGTGGAAAAACAACAACACTACGAATGATAGCAGGTTTTTATTATCCTACGGAAGGGAAAATTTTTTTCGATGATCGTGATGTGACATTGCTTCAACCAAACAAACGCAACATCGGTATGGTATTTCAAAACTACGCACTGTTCCCCCATATGACTGTTGACGAAAATATTGCTTTTGGTTTGCAAGTACGAAAGCTCTCTAAACAGGATATAAAACAAAAAGTCGACCGCATTCGAGGACTTGTTCATCTTGGGCAATACGGAAATAGAAAAATCAATGAATTGTCTGGTGGTCAGCAGCAACGTGTTGCATTAGCAAGAGCACTCGTTATTGAACCAGATATTTTATTACTAGATGAACCTTTGTCGAATTTAGATGCGAAACTACGTGAAGAAACGCGCATTGAAATTAAAAGGATTCAATCCGAGTTAGGTGTTACAACCATTTATGTTACACACGATCAAATGGAAGCGATGTCTATGTCGGATCGCATTATGGTGATGGATAATGGCTATGTGCAACAAATCGGCACACCTCAGGAGATTTATAATCGACCTTTAAATCGCTTTGTTGCAGATTTTATCGGGGAGACGAATTTAATTGAGGCAACCATTATTGCACTGCATGATGAAGAAGTACAAGTAAAAACAAAGAACGGACTTGTTTTAACTGGGCGAAAGCAACACAGCTCCCCTACTTTAACGCATATGATTGGAGACAACGTCTTTATTTCGATACGTCCAGAGTCCATTAATCAAGGCTCAGGAGAAAATACTTTAACAGGGACCATTACTTTTGTTGAATTTACAGGAATAAGTGTAAATTATATTGTCGATTTTATCGATTTTTCATTGAAAGTGATGATTATTAATAAAAATGCCCAGCTCAAGAACATTGGTGAAAGTATTACATTAAATATAGCACGTGAATCACTTTATTTTTTAGGAGAATAGGAGGCAGACCATATGGAAAAACCACCTGTATATTCTGATCAAAATAATGCTTGGACACGGCTAAGCCAATCAAAATGGTTTGTTTATATGTTAATTTCACCATTGTTTTTAGTGTTGTTTGCCTATGTTGTCTATCCCTTCTATCAAACTTTTCTTCAAAGCTTTTCAGGCGATAGTACACTTACGTATTATCAAAAGTTTTTTAGCCTCGCTAGCCCTGCGAATCTCGAAGCGCTATGGACTAGTTTATATATTTCGATTATTAGTGTGATTTGCTGTGCATTTGTTGGTGTGACAATGGCCTTTTTATTGGAACGTTATGAGTTCCCCGGAAGACGGATACTGTCGATTTTAGTATTAGTCCCAATGGCTCTTCCTCCGCTTGTTGGTGTACTGTCTTTCACATTTCTTTATGGAGAGAGTGGCATTTTCCCGCGTGCTATCCAACATTTATTTGGGCTACAACATGTTCCTTTTTCTTTAAAAGGCATATGGGGTGTTATCGTAGTCCATACCTTTACGATGTACACATACTTTTACTTAACCGCTTCCGCTGCTATTAAAGGACTCGATCCTTCTTTAGAAGAAGCAGCCACTAGTCTTGGCGCAGGACGTATTCGTGTATGGACAAAGGTTATATTACCGATGCTGACACCTTCTATCATTGCATCTGCATTGCTCGTTTTTATGATATCGATGGCATCCTATACAGCCCCATTAATGTTTGGTGTAGAACGAACAATGACTATGCAAATATACTTATCGCGTACAAATGGCAATTTAGGTATGGCTGCTACCCAGTCAATGATTCTATCTTTTGTATCGATATCCTTTTTACTAATTATGCGCTGGTACCAAAACCGTAGAAATTATCAAAACTTGAGTAAAGGTATTAGTGTGCACCGCTCTGAAGTATCTTCAAAACTAATGAAACTTATCGCTACCATTGCTTCATTTGGTGGAACACTTATTTTAATTTTACCAATTTTAGTTCTTATTTTAATTTCATTTTCAGTCGATGGCGCTTGGAAAACCCAGATACTCCCGACTGACTACACACTCGATCATTATCTAGCGCTCTTTACTGATGAACGTACGTGGAGACCTATTTGGAACTCTATTCAAATGGGTATTGTCGCAACGTTTGGTAATCTACTTTTCGGTGTTGCTGCTGCCTACGCAATGGTTCGTCTAAACTTTAAAGGGAAAACATTGCTTGATATTTTAATTATGGTCCCTTGGGCATTGCCCGGTACGGTTGTTGCCGTCAATTTAATTGCGGCATTTAGTACTGAAAATATTTTCGCTTTTAACCAAGTACTTATTGGTACTTTTTGGATTTTACCGTTAGCTTATTTTATTCGCCATTTACCGCTTGTTTTCCGTTCTACATCCGCTTCCCTTGTGCAATTAGATCAATCTATCGAGGAGGCATCACGAAGTTTAGGTGCGAATTGGTGGTATACGTTTCGACGTATTGTACTACCGCTTACTTTTTCGGGAATTTTAGCAGGAACTTTGCTAGCGCTTGTGCAAAGTTTAGGTGAGTTCGTTGCCTCTATTCTTATTTATAGCACTTCTACAATCCCGTTATCTGTAGCTATTTTTCAAAAATTATATGCCTTTAAGTTTGGAACAGCATGTGCTTACGGCGTGTTACAGATTTGCTTAATTTTAATTGTTCTTATTATTTCTGAAAAGCTATCAAAAGGCAGTGCTGGCTCAGCCATTTAACTGTCATTCTATTAGGAGGCCATTACTATGTTTGAAGATTTCCGCAACAAAATTCAGCAAGAGGACGGCATAATTTTCCCTTCGAATATTTATCGTAAAATTGTTTTACAACCAGCCTATGATGAAGCTAAGAAAAACTTTTTAACGATTATGCTGCAAATTAATATTGCACATTTAAAAATGCTAGAAGAACAAGGACTTGTCAAAAAAGAAGAAGCACAGCAAATTGCGGCCGCGCTAAAAAAACTAGACTTAAACTATTATCGAATAGAAGATTATAGCCCCCAATACGAGGATTTATTTTTCCGTATTGAAAATAAATTAATAGAACTTGCTGGTGATGTTGCTGGGAATCTACACATTGGTAGAAGCCGCAATGATATGGGCATTGCCATTTATCGCATGACATTGCGCAAAAAATTATTAATGCTAATGGGCGAGTTACTTAAATTACGCGAAGATTTAATCGCTGCAGCTGAGGAACATGTTGATACAATTATGATTGGCTATACGCATACGCAACAAGCACAGCCAACTACTTTTGCCCATTATTTAAAAGCTGTCATTGATCAGCTCGATCGTGACTTTGAGCGTATGCAACATTGCTATCAAACAGTTAATCGGAGCAGCATGGGGGCAGCTGCCTTAACGACGACTGGTTTTAATATTAGTCGTGAGCGCATGCGAGACTTATTAGCATTTGACGATATTATCGAAAATGCTTGGGATGCAGTAGCAGGTGCCGATTATATTGCAGAAACTGCTAGTATCATACAGCTGGCAGCACTAAACCTTGGCCGCACATCACAGGACTTTTTACTATGGGCTACGCAAGAATTCAATGCATTTACATTAGCGAGTCCATATGTTCAAATAAGCTCAATTATGCCTCAAAAGCGCAATCCTGTTTCCATTGAGCATACACGCTCATTGCTCTCTGCAGTAGTTGGAGACGCAAGTACGGTTCTACAAATGGTACATAATACACCGTTTGGTGATATTGTTGACACTGAGGACGATATGCAACCGTACTTATGGCGAGCAATAGATCGATTAATTGGTATTTATAAATTATTTGGCTCACTTGTAGTGACAATGGAGGTCAATAAGAAAAAGCTCCGAAACCGTGCAGAAAATAGCTTTGCCAATGTAACGGAGCTTGCTGATACATTAGTGCGCTCTGAAGGGATTTCATTCCGTCAAGCTCACAGCATCGTAAGCAAATGCATTAAAGTGTTGCTAGCGCACGGAGAAGAATCACTAGCTAGTCTTACGTGGGGGCTAGCTAATACACAATCCAAATTAGTTACTGGCAAACCTTTACGTATTTCTGAGGAAGACTTCTACCATACATTAAAACCCGAGTTTTTCGTAAATGTTAGAACAATACTAGGCGGTCCTTCTCCTGATACAATGCGCGCATCTATTGAACGATCTAAGGAACAAGCACACACTTTATTCGAATGGATTAAGCAAAAAGAAGCCGCTATTACAGAGGCGGAAAAGCAATTAATTACGTTTATAGAGGAATGGGATAATGAATGAATGGCTGCTAATTATTGACGGTGGTGCAACTAAAACGGCATGTGCTATCGTGCATGCCGAATCAGGTGAAATTGCATATACAACATCATTAGGCGGATCTAATTACCAAGCGATTGGTATAGCATCTGCAACGGACATATTGCGAACATTATTAGAAAAAGCTCGTATATTTTTGCAGGAACAAACTATCTCTAAAATCGCTGTTGCCACGTTTGCTATGGCGGGCATTGATTCTCCTAAAGATCATCAAAATGTGACCGCATTGGTCCATGAGGCTATTTCAGCAGCACAGCTAGAGATCCATACGTTAATCATCGAAAATGATGCACAAGCTACTTTATTAGGTGTGACAGCAGGACAAGCAGGTGGACTGCTTATTGCAGGAACAGGGGCCATTGCGTTCGCATTCGATGGGCAACATATCACTCGTGCAGGCGGTTGGGGCCATCGTGCAGGCGATGAAGGGAGTGGCTATTGGTTAGGTCAAGAAGTCATAAGGGCCATATTCCGCATGGAGGATGGACGAGGCGAGGCAACCATCTTAAAAGAAGCCGTTTATAACGATTTACGGATTCAAGATGTTACGGAGTTAGCTGCATGGTTGTTCCGTCCAACTTATACAAATGCGCAATTAGCTAGAATGGGGGCATTTTTAGCTGACGCTGTCGCTAAGAACGATGCATGCGCTATTCGAATCTCCATTCAAGCCGCCCATGAATTAGTAACACTCGCATGTGCAGTACTAAAAAATATTGGCTATCAAGGCTACGAGCCATTTCATTTTTATTGTAATGGAGGCGCTATCAAGCATAACCCACTAATATTTAAAATATTGTCCGATGAAATGACCTCAATATACCCCAAAATTAAAGTTTCCTTATGTCAGCATCAACCAATACACTATATCATTCATCGTACAAAAAGGGCGTATGACAATCGGTAATGTCATACGCCTTTACATAACAACTCCTACACTATAGTTGCATTTTCTTCAGTTCATTAGTCATAAAATATAAATAGCCATCCTTAACCATTAAATCTTTTGTGTCTTCCCGATTCAACAGTTGTTCTCCGCTTCCATCAGGGCGAATTTTCGTTAAGTATGCACCGTGAGAATAATTACTAAAGTAGAGCCAGCCATCTGCATAAACAATATATAGTGCACGCGTTTTCGTGACGCGTTGGGCTTTACCTGTAGTAGTATCAAGCACATACAGTTTATTATCGTCGCTAATACTACTATAAAATATCTGATTGCCTACTTGTGCAGGGAAATCGATATCTTGATAGTAACTATAAAGGGTACTAGTTGCTTTCGGATAATCATTTGCTATCCATGTATGATCACGCGCCATTGTGCGATCATCTACTAAAAAATATTGATACCTTATGGCACCTTTTCGATCAGGCACAGGATCATTCCACGTTGTATCAAGGTGATACCATTGACCATCAAGTTTGATTAAATTCCAAGCATGCCCTTCCTGACCGACATAGCCGACAATATATTGCGTCTCAAAGCCAAGTTTTTGTAATAATGTATGTGCTAATAACGCATAGCCTTGACAAACACCACCATGCTCGGCAAGCACTGTATAAGCACTATGTGGACTTGATTTTGTTTGCTCTGTATAAGCTGTATTCGCTACGATATAATCATTAACCGCTTTAATTTTCTCTACATCTGTACGCGCATTTTTCTCTATCGTTGCTACTATTTCCTGAGCATTCATTTCGACGTAAGCCGCTTGTTCAGGCGTCATTAAATAGCTTTGTTGACCTATAATTTTGGCTGATTTAGCGCCATATTCATAACGTATAGAATGCTTACTAATATGTCCATATACGTAATCGTCTCGTTTAATAGCATTGTCATACGCTTCTTCCACAATCTTTTCGATTCGTTGTGTACTACCTTTATATTGAATCTCAAAGCTAGGTGCAAAACTACTATAATAGGCGTACATTGCATCCGCCATTTCCTTAGCATTTGTGACAACGAGTTTAGTTTCTGGTTGCTGTACAGCTTGAGCAGTGACAGCTAACGCCTGTTCCTCAACATCTTCAGGATTGGCTGTTTGGATGGAGGCATCTTCTGAAAATTTAGTGGTAACATCAACAAGTTTCTCTTTAGTTGCTAGTAACATTGTTTCAATGTCATCATTATTTGCCCAAGTAACGACTTGGTTGACTGTCGCTTTACCAACTGTAAAAATTGGTTCAATAAAAATGATCAATAATATAATAATGGCTAGCTTCTTCCACAAAAATCTTCACCTCACACAGTTTTGCTACTATCATTATATACAAAAAAAGCACAAAGAACTCATTTAGGAGTCCTTTTGTGCTTAGAAATAATATATGCAATAAACATGTAATATAGAAGCCTACAGTTCACTTATTAGTTAATTTTTAGCTTTTGTTCTACCTTTAACTTTAATTATCAAATTTAAATTTCACCCCCCCACACCATATACTTCTACATAGTTCCAGGCGGAGCTCGTTCATTCAATCATTTGGATATTAACGACTTTTCACAACTAAGTTTACCGCCTCTTGAATAACTTCATTCATTTTCTCGCCGTCGCCTTCCGCATTTTGTACGCATTCTAATAAATTTGTGCTAACGATTACGCCTACTGTACGATCTACCGCTGAGCGTACTGCCGATAATTGCGTAATGACCGCTTTACAATCCTTCTCTTCTTCCATCATTTTTAAAATACCGCGTAGTTGACCTTCCATGCGCTTTACACGATTTTTCACTTGATCTGAATATTCCACATGCATTACTCCTTCTTTCATACTCGCTACGTCCAAGTAAGTAATTATTATTCTTATCCTAGCACAAAATGGTCAAAATACACGTGTTATACTTCATTTACTAAGGCTTCAAATAGTTAATTAGCATCTTCGCCATCACCGTGCCAGCATTCGTTAATTCGTCGTATTGAATAATTGAATTCTTTTTTACACGAAGCTGACCAATTTCAACTTCGAAAATTGGACATTTTCTTTTTAGTGCCATGATTAGCATATTGGTATCGTATTCAAAACCATCACCTTGTACTTCTATAAGCCACGGTATTTCTTTAATTGCTATGAAGCGCAAGCCTGTTTGTGTATCCAACAGCTTTTTATGAAACAACAATTCAAATAACAAACTAGTCGCTCGATTGCCCCAATAGGACAAAAACGTACTATCGGATGAATGGAAATTGCGAATTCCTAAGACAATGCCTTCCGAAAATACTTTTGTCATAGTCAACACTAAATTGATGTCTTTCAACGTATGTTGGCCATGTGCACCTACTGTTAACACGCCCTGAAAATCCTTTTGTTTGGACCAAATATAAGAAAATGCTGTTTTTAAAGCGCCCCCTTTACCAATGTTTTGGTCATGGTGGAGTACTGTACAATTCTCTATTTTCATTATCTCTTCAAAAATATGTGCATATTTTTGATTGCTACCGTCATTTACAATCACGATTTGCGAAATGGAGGTGGCTAATAATTGACGTATAAATGTTACAAATGATTGTTGCGGATTATATGTTGGAATAATTGCTGCAATTTTTTTCATCAACCAATCCCCCTAAAGGCTATAAACTAACTCTTAAATCAAATACTATCATGTAATAAAGACATTTCAACTGCTGAATTTATTTGCAAAGAATTAATAACGGACATAATTTCCCGATATATGATAAAAGACTATTACCGTTTAGATAAGAAGAGGTGAGTACAATGGTCATACATTACGATATCCTACAAGAACAATGTAAAAAATTACGTCTATTCGCATTTACACAATTAGCAGAAAGCTTACATGATGCTAGTAACCATGCTATTTCTAAGCCGTCCACTTCTCTACAGAACTCCCGCCTCGTTATCGAGGAAATAATCTATCACTTTTACGAATTGGAAATGCGCGCCAAGCCCAAAATAAACAATAGTCGAACGCTCCTAAATAATCGACACTTTATCGTACAAATACATCCGCGGCGCATTTATTTATTAATGGAACTTGTGCTTAAAATGACAAGCACTAGCAATAACGACGTAGTTGAAGCAAAAGCTGCCAAAATTGTCCTCGATTATGTTAGTGATGTCGTGGAATGGTTTATTCACCGTTATGATCGAAGCCTTCAAACTGCTATGTCCTCTCGAAAAGCCGTTAAATTTGAGGATATATTGCCAGCAATGGATACGCAATTACTCGATCAATACTCTGCTAAGGACTATGAACACGCAGCTAATTGGTTTGCATTAGCCGCAAAAAAGGGCAATGCAAGTGCCCAATACAATTTAGGATTTCTTTATAATCATGGTCGGGGCGTCCAAAAAGATTATGCTACGGCAAAAATGTGGTATGAGAAAGCTGCGGCACAACATGATGCCAATGCACTTTATAGTCTAGGTGTGTTATACCATTTAGGGCAAGGTGTTAAACAAAATTATGTAGAAGCTGCACATTACTATCAATCTGCCGCAGATTTAGGAAATGCCGATGCGCAATATAATCTTGGCGTGCTTTACAATCAAGGGCTTGGACTTCCTCTAAATTGTGAAGATGCAGCAAAATGGTATAAATCTGCTGCCAATCAAGGCAACACAAGCGCACAAAATAATCTTGGCTTTCTCTATCATAATGGCACTGGTGTTCAGCAAAGCTTTGACAAGGCTATAGCCTACTTTGAAATGGCAGCACTTGCTGGAGATGCAAGTGCCCAGTATAACCTTGGCTATATGTATTTAAAAGGCCGTGGTGTCTCACAAAATATTGAAGAAGCTGCAAAATGGTTCCATATGGCGGCACTTCAAGACCATACAAATGCGGAGTTTCAATTGGCCATGCTATACAATACAGGACAAGGTATTTTGCACAATCATGTGGAAGCAATAAAATGGTTTAAACTAGCGGCACATAAAGGGCATTCTAATGCGCAATATTGTCTCGGTCTACTTTATCTAAAAGGAAAAAATAGCATACAAGCGGAAAGATGGTTACAACTTGCTGCTGACAATGGACATATTAGTGCAGGCTACGAGCTTGGTCTACTTTATGTCTATCAGCTTGAACAACATGACAAAGCACTACAGTATTTTAGTATGGCCGCTGAAAAGGGCTATGCCGATGCACAATTCGAACTTGGTTTGTTATATGCAAAGGGCATCGGTGTTACGTTGAGTTATGCCAATGCTGTTCATTGGTGGAGAGCTGCAACCGACCAATCTCATATTAAAGCGGAATATCAGCTAGGGTTATTATATGAGCAAGGATTGGGAGTTTCTCAAGACTTAGAGGAAGCCCGACGTTGCTATAGACTTGCTGCTATTCAGGGACATTCTGGGGCGCAATACCAACTTGGCAATTTATTTGATAAGGGCAAAGGCGTAAAGCAGGATTTTACAGAGGCTGCTAAATGGATTGAACAGGCGGCTAGTAAAGGACATGCCAAAGCGCAATACCAATTAGCACAAATGCATAGTCATGGACAAGGAGTACATAAAGACTTTGCAAGAGCAGCACAACTTTATCGGCTAGCTGCTAATCAAGGACATCAAAAGGCTCAATTTCAACTCGGAATGCTTTATAAGAAAGGACAAGGCGTTGCACAAGATTATAATGAAGCAACACGATGGCTCAAAAAATCATTAGAACATTTAGTGCCATAGGGGGCCGAACTAAAAAATATAGGCAAACTCAAATGCTTTGAATTTGCCTATACACTAACCGCGTCAAATATTGGCGCGGTTTACTATTTAATTTTTTATTGTTTCTTTGGAATTTACCATAAATGTTACAACGATAAATAATGCAAAACTAATTAATAACGTTGTGCCACCTACGATAAAGAAAATTAAAGTAAATGTATCACTAAAGTTAAAAGGATTAATATTGTAGAACCACATACCAAGTGTTAAACCGAAGACACCAATAATTGCTGTCCAGCCATGTACAGCCACTAATTTCTGTGATTTTACTTTAAAGGCACGGTAAAAAATGCCCCATGCAAACATACTTAACCAACCAACAAGTAACACGTGTGCGTGAATTGGTCGAAATTCATAACTACCTGACCCTGACATATGTGAACCTAAGTACGTACCCAGCAATCCAAAAATTGCAGCGAGTCTAATAAGACGTAA
>Ga0213825_1001937_pt1 | contig 13574 bp, 9 predicted proteins | sample MC6MC0900MG_FD_179896 | JGI IMG/M metagenome (GOLD analysis project Ga0213825, IMG submission 179896) | Enriched soil aggregate microbial communities from Iowa State University, Ames, United States - MC6-MC0900-MG | ecosystem: Environmental > Terrestrial > Soil > Unclassified | place: USA: Iowa... | reverse complement strand
ACGCCCGCGGTCTGGTAGGTGGCCATCTTGGTGCCGAGCATCTTGGCCGCAGCGGCCTTGACGTCATCGGTGGTCTTGCAGAACTTGACGCCGCCAGCCTTGCCGCGACCGCCCGCATGGATCTGAGCCTTCACCATCCAGGGGCCCTGGCCCAGGGCATTGGCCGCTTCGACCGCTTCTTCGGGAGTCGCTGCGACCTTGCCGGCCGGGACCGGGATGCCGTACTCGGCAAGCAGCTGTTTTGACTGGTATTCGTGGAAATTCATGCGTCACCGTGGGAATAGGAACGACCGCACGCACGGACCGCGGCGGGCCCACTATTGTGGACGACCCGGCGCGCAGGCGCAAAATGCGTGTGAAACCGGCAGCCCGCCGTGGAACTTTTCCACCGCCATTCAGTCAGTTGCGTCGGCCAGGGCAGGCGGGGCGCGGGTCGCAAGCGGGCAGAATGCGCGGCCTGGCGCAGGCCACCCATCTTCGGGTGGGTTTCCTATACTGTGAGGATACGAGCAGCCGGGCAGAGCCCGGCTCTACGGCGGGGGGCCGGTAGAGCCGGGCTCTGCCCGGCTTCACCACCCGACAGCCAGAAGGGGAGTTCCGGCGTGTCACCCAGCGCTTCACTGATCGACCGCATCGAGTCCTTGCCGAAGCGGGAGCTGTACTTCTTCGCCCTGTACCGGGTGCTGATCGCCGCGGTCATCGCCGCGCTGTTGTTCAGCCCGCTCAGCGGGCTGGTGGGGGAGTCGACCCACCCGGAACTGGCTGCGATCGTCAGCATCAGCTACCTGGTGGCGTCGCTGCTCATCCTCATGCTCGGCCGCAACGACCGCTGGCTGCGCCGCACCGTGGTCACCAGCCTGCTGGTGGACATCGCCGCCACCGTGCTGCTGGCCCATGCCCTGCCCGGCGCCAGCGCCGGCCTCTCCATGGCCCTGCTGTTCAACATCGCCGCCGCCGCCACCCTGCTGCCGCTGTCGTGGGGCATGGGCCTGGCCCTGGCGGCCGGCGCCGCCACCGCCGGCGGCTACGTGTGGAACCTGCTGGAAACCGGCGCCCCCACCCGCACCTTGGCCGAGCTGGCCATGTTCATCAGCAGCTTCCTGGCGCTGGCCTTCGTCAGTTACCAGGTCGGCAGCCGCGCCCGCCGCAACCAGCAGCTGGCCAACCAGCGCGGCGACGAAGTGGCCAACCTGTTCCAGATCAACGAACTGATCATCCGCCGCATGCGCACCGGCGTGCTGGTGGTGGACGCGGCCAACCGCATCACCCTGGCCAACGAAGCGGCCTCCACCCTGATCGGCGACAACGACGGCAACAGCGGCACCGGCCTGCTCGACCTGGGCAGCGCCGCGCCCGACCTCAGCCGCCGCCTGCAGCGCTGGCGCAATGGCTGGGCCAATGAGGAAACCCCGCTGCAGCTCTCCCCCGACCAGCCCGAAGTGCAGCCGCGCTTCGCCCGCCTGCTGGCCGGCAGCGACCTCACCCTGGTGTTCCTGGACGACTCCAGCGTGGTCTCGCGGCGCGCCGAGTCGCTCACCCTGTCGGCCATGGGCCGGTTCTCGGCCAGCCTGGCCCACGAGATCCGCAACCCGCTGGCGGCAATCAACTACGCCGCCCAGCTGCTGGAAGAGTCCACCGCCATCGGCGACACCGACCGCCGCCTGCTGCAGATCATCCACCAGCAGTGCCAGCGCACCAACGGCATCGTCGAAAGCGTATTGGGGCTGGCCCGGCGCGAACGGGCCAACCCGGAAAACCTGGACCTGGCCGCGTTCGTGCGTCGCTTCGTGCTGGAGTACAAGCAGAGCCTGACCCTGGAAACGGACAGCATCGAACCGATCATCACCGCCTCCTCCGTGCATGGCCTGGTCGACCCGCGCCACCTGCACCAGATCCTCACCGTGCTGGTCCACAACGCGCTCAAGTACGGCCGCACCGGCCAGGACCCGGCCCGGGTGCGGCTGCGGGTGGCGCGCCAGGACCGCTCAGCGGTGATCGACGTGATGGACCGGGGCCCGGGCATTCCCGAATCGGTGGCCGCCCAGCTGTTCCGCCCGTTCTTCACCACCTCCGAGCACGGCACCGGGCTGGGCCTCTACATCGCCCGCGAACTGTGCCGCGCCAACCAGGCCAACCTGGAGTACGTGTCGGTGCCGGCGGGTGGTGCGTGCTTCCGGCTGGTGCTGCCCGGCCCACACACCATGCTGCCGCAATGACCCGCTCCCCTGCGGGCGTCAACAATTTGTCGTTATCAACCGCACTCGGCTATCTTTCCCCCATATGAACGAAACCCGCAGCGCCCTCGTCGTCGACGACGAACGCGACATCCGCGAACTGCTGGTACTGACCCTGGGCCGCATGGGCCTGCGCATCAGCACCGCCGCCAACCTTGCCGAAGCACGCGAGCTGCTGGCCAGCAACCCCTACGACCTGTGCATCACCGACATGCGGCTGCCCGACGGCAACGGCATCGAGCTGGTCACCGAGATCGCCCAGCACTACCCGCGCACCCCGGTGGCGATGATCACCGCCTTCGGCAGCATGGACCTGGCGGTGGAAGCCCTGAAGGCCGGCGCGTTCGACTTCGTCAGCAAGCCGGTGGACATCTCGGTGCTGCGCGGCCTGGTCAAGCACGCGCTCGAACTCAACAACACTGAACGCCCTGCCCCGCCGCCGCTGACCAGCGACACCACCGCCCGCCTGCTGGGCGAATCGGCCGCCATGGACGGCCTGCGCGCCACCATCACCAAGGTCGCGCGCAGCCAGGCGCCGGTGTACATCCTGGGCGAATCGGGCGTGGGCAAGGAACTGGTGGCACGCACCATCCACGGCCAGAGCGCGCGCGCACCGGGCGCGTTCGTGCCGGTCAACTGCGGCGCCATTCCGTCGGAACTGATGGAAAGCGAATTCTTCGGGCACAAGAAGGGCAGCTTCAGTGGCGCCCACGCCGACAAGCCCGGCCTGTTCCAGGCCGCGCATGGCGGCACCCTGTTCCTGGATGAAGTGGCCGAACTGCCGCTGCAGATGCAGGTAAAGCTGCTGCGCGCCATCCAGGAAAAGCAGATCCGCCCGGTGGGTTCGGCCACCGAAGTGCCAGTGGACGTGCGCATCCTGTCGGCCACGCACAAGGACCTGGGCGACCTGGTCGAAGACGGGCGCTTCCGCCACGACCTGTATTACCGCATCAACGTGATTGAACTGCGCGTGCCGCCGCTGCGCGAGCGCCGCAGTGACCTGCCGCAGCTGGCGGCCTCCATTCTTTCCCGCTTGGCGCGCACCCACGGCCGCCCCACCCCGCTGCTGGCGCCCTCGGCGCTGGACGCGCTGGGCGCGTACCACTTCCCGGGCAACGTGCGCGAACTGGAGAACATCCTGGAACGTGCGCTGGCCCTGGCCGAAGGCGACAGCATCGGCGCCAGCGACCTGCGCCTGCCGCAACCGGGGGCCGTGCGCCAGACCGGCGCAGCGGTGGCAGCGCATGAAGAAGCCGTGGTGGACCTGCCTGCGGGCAGCGGCGCGCTGCCTTCGTATATCGAGCAGATGGAACGCACCGCGATCCAGAAGGCGCTGGAAGAGAACCGCTGGAACAAGACCAAGACCGCAGCGCAGCTGGGGATCACCTTCCGGGCGTTGCGGTACAAGCTGAAAAAGCTGGGAATGGATTGAATCCGAAACCGGCTTGAATTCCACGTGGGGCAACAAACCCGTAGAGCCACGCCCTGCGTGGCTGGGCGCGATGATCGTCACGTTCTTATCCCGGGGCCGCGCGACCCCGGCTTCGCCAGTCACCGCGATGACACGCATGGCGTGTCACTACGCCGATGGGGCGCTCCGACGCTTCCCATGGCCTACGGCCCAACCCACGTAGCGACACGCCACGCGTGTCCCACGTAAACCATGACGCGACCACCCCACCCAAACCGCACCACCGTCGCACTTCCGCCCAAACCCGCGCCACCCGCGACACGGTTTAGGCAACGCCTACCGAAACCCGCAAACCCAACAGAAACAATCAACTAGCCGCCCAACACATCATCGCGCATGGTGTGCGACGGAGCTTCAAATCTCCATGTACGTGCAAAATTATGGACGTCCCATGTCGGGAGGGTGGCTAATACAAGACCCCTCATCCGGGGAAATACGCCACGCCGCTCGCACGTACGCGGATTTGAACCTCCCGGCTCCCTTGCCCACCCGGCAAGGGAGATTTCCCCTTGGAGGCTCCCCATGCGCTCAGCACGCAACACCCCTCTCTTCCCCGAAGTCCACCTCCCCACCGCAGCCCGCCCGCGCCACTACACCGTGCGCGCACACACCTACGCATGGATGGACACCTTCGACGGTGGCACAGTCCCATGCCTATCGATGCACGGCCGTTGGCTTGAGAGCGCCGGCTTCAAAGTCGGCGCAAGCGTGAGCGTCGAAGCAAGCCAGGGCCAATTGATCGTGACCCTGATCGAGTACCCCGAGGAAGCGCGCCGAAGCACCTCCACCGCCTTCGAGAAACACGTCGCTAAGCTGGGCCGCACCACCCCGGACAGCCGAATCATCGTCGAGCACCCCGGCTGGCTGGTGCGCGAACTCATCCTCGCCCCAATGGGCGCTTCCACCCTGGACTTCGCCCACGCCATCGGCGTATCGCAAGACCTTGCCGAATGCTTCCTCGCCGGCGACCAGGACGTTGATCTCGATCTAGCCCAACGCCTGGGCCCGTTCTGTCGAACCTCGCAGGGCTTGTGGCTTGAGCTGCAGTACAAGCACCAATCAATACGCTGACAGCATCAAAGCCGTACAACTACGCCCTGCCTGGCTCAAACGATGTTTCGCGCGTGTCTAATAAAGGCACTCGGCAGAGCCGACGACGGCGCAATCATGACTATAGGGATGCATCCAACGATGACGGGTCAAAGTCATCGGACTCTACCCTCAACCAAAGATCATAGGGGGACTCTGGGCTGAAGTGCGATCTTAAAGAAAGACTTGCGCCAACAATCGGCGAAGCATTGATCCACTCATCAATGCAAGTCGCGAGGTCCTGAAGATCAGTCAAGCGTCCTGCGATCCAATGGCCGTCTATGATGGCTGAATTCCAAGTACCAATTTCAAGGAAATCATACGGCCCTAGATTGCAGTGGCAGGATACCCAGTCATTATCAGATTCTGCTGCGTAGGTTCGGATTGCGGCCACAAAAGCACGCAAGCCCTCTTTGGACCCTGTGATGTTCCACCGCTTGGATTCATCATCGCGGTCATAGTGAAACCCGAGCTTCCTCCATTCGGCACGAAACCATTCGTCTGAAAAAATCTTCATAGAACCTCCACTTTGCATATCACTTCCACTTCTTGTCACCCGGCAATTTCCTCCCTGCCAATCCACCAAAAGGATCATGATCGTATCGCTCAACGAGGCGCCCCAGCGCCGTCCGTAAGCGCCCATGTGCTACTCAGGCAATCCGTCAAGAAGCATGTTCGATCTTCGCCATTGCTTCGCGCAAACGGCTGATCGATACCCAATGCCGTAAGTATTGAATTCTTGACTCCACCACTCAGCTCTTGGACGACATTGGATCCGTCGTGGAGATAGACAACGGTCTCTCCGGCTTCGCTTTTTCCAAAGCGGTGACAGCCAGCACCTTCAGGGTGACGACGTTCTTCGCCTAGGCCGCAAGCGTATAGGCAACGAAGATGAGAATGCTGCCAATCCACGCCAAGACCAGCCTCTTGAAATGGCCCATAAAACTCACCTGGATGGGCCTGCTCATTCAAGGATTTGAACCAGTTATTCCTACCGTTGTCCCGTGCCGCATCTAAAATCGTTGATGCAGGATCATGCAGGGGGCTCATCTCCGAGTGCGATGCATGTGCCTGATCAAGGGAGAATACCTTGGCGAGGATAGCTCACGATGTGGCAATGCAACCGCCAGTCTCGACCCGCCGACTTCTCGAACCCTCTAGAAGAGCGCTTGTACTCGATCGAAAACAAATGCCCGTCAACACACCACACCCTGGCGCGCAGTGAATCCTTACTAGTCTTCGCCGATACATCCACCACTGCGATCTTGAATACCTCCGATCGCTCGAAGCAAAGGTCCTCGGGAAAATCCGACCTCCCGCCACGGATTACCCAGAAGTTGGTCTCTTTCCCGTCAGGACTACGGTGCACGCGATTGATGGCAGTGACCTGAGCCCTCCAGAGGCTAGCTTCGCCTGCGCGCAACTCCTGGGCAACCGAACCAAGAATGGCCAGCTCCAAGGTCGTCAGCTTTATCGGCAGGCCGAGGAGGCGCCTGATAAAATCGATCACGGATATCCGCAGCCTCCCGTCTGACCAGCCAGTGTATGAGCGAAGAAGGTGATCGCGGCAAGTGGCTTCACCAGAATCCAAAAGATCCTGCTTCCCTTCATCCGCGCTCCTCGGCTGGAGGTCGAAACCAACTGTGGTGACCACCCCCAAGTACTGAGAGAATTCGGCAGCCGGACGAAATCCGACGGCCGAAATGGACTACCAGCGGGTGCTTTACGTCGTCAAAGATGGATCAGTCTTTAGTTACGCGGTTGATCTCAGCGAGGCTGGTCGTACCCGCAGCGGCCTTCACCAGCGCTGATTGCCGCAGGTCATTGATCCCCGCGCGCTGCGCCGCCTCCGCAATCTGGATGGCATTACCCCCCTCCAGCACGATGACCGATATTTCCTCGCTCATCGGCATGACCTGATAGATGCCGGTGCGGCCCTTATAGCCTTCCGTGCACTCTTCGCAACCCACCGGCTCGTACAGGGTAATACCCGCATCCAGCTGGGCCTGGGTAAAGCCTTCAGCCAGCAGTGCGTTATCGGGCAGGTCCGCAGGACGCTTGCAGTTGTTGCACAACCGACGCGCCAAACGCTGCGCGATCACCAAGGTCACCGAGCTGGTGATGTTGAACGGGGCAATGCCCATGTTCATCAGGCGGGCAATGGTCTGTGGGCCGTCGTTGGTGTGGAGCGTGGACAGCACCATGTGACCGGTCTGCGCGGCCTTGACCGCGATTTCAGCGGTTTCCAGGTCGCGGATTTCGCCGACCATGATGATATCCGGGTCCTGTCGCAGGAACGATCGCAGCGCGGCGGCGAAGGTCATGCCGCGCTTGACGTTCTGCTGCACCTGGTTGACGCCCGGCAGGCGGATTTCCACCGGGTCTTCGGCGGTAGAAATGTTGCGCGTTTCATCGTTCAGGATGCCCAGCGCGGTGTACAGCGACACGGTCTTACCCGAGCCGGTCGGGCCGGTGACCAGCACCATGCCGTAAGGCTTGTGTATTGCATCTAGGAAAAGCTTCTGCTGTTCGGGCTCGTAGCCGAGCTTGTCGATGCCGAGCTTGGCCGCGCTGCCGTCCAAGATACGCAGCACCACCTTCTCGCCGAACAACGTCGGCAGGGTACTGACGCGGAAGTCGATCTGCTTGGTCTTGGACAGGTTGAGCTTGATGCGCCCGTCCTGGGGCACGCGCTTTTCGGCGATGTCCAGCTGCGACATCACCTTCAGACGTGCCGCGATGCGCTGGCTCAGCTTGACTGGGGCCTTGGCAACGTTCTTGAGCAGGCCATCAATGCGGAAACGAACGCGGTAATCGTCTTCGTAAGGCTCGAAGTGAATATCCGAGGCGCCCTTGCGGATCGCATCCACGAGCACCTTGTTGACGAACTTGACCACCGGGGTGTCGTCGCCCTTGGCGTCAACACCAGCCTCGGTGTTGCCGCCGTCCTCATCGCCGACCGAGACGTCAAGTTCACCCATGCCCTCGTCATCGCCGCCCAGCGAGGCACCCAAGGCGTCATGCTTGGACTGCCACTGTTCCAGGGTGCGCTTGATTTGGTCTTCATCGACCAGGATCGGCTCCACCACCAGATTGGTATGGAACTTGATCTCATCCAGCGAATGGGTTGGGTCGCTGGTGCCCACGAACAGCTTTCCGCCGCGCTTGAACAGCGGCAGGACACGATGCTTGCGCAGCAGCTCTTCGCTGACCAGGCTGATGGCGCTCTGGTTCGGATCGAATACCGTCACGTCCAGCAGCGGCATGCCGAATTCCAGCGCGTTGGCGGCGGCAAGTTGGGCGGCAGTTACCAGCTTCTTCTCGGCAAACCACTGCGGAAGCGGCTGCTTGGCGGCCCCTGCCTTCGCCATGGCATCCCGAGCTGCAACTTCGTCAAGAGCTCCATCCTGAACGAGGCGACGGGCGATACCAGTGATGCCGACAAGGTTGGCGGTAACGGCTGTATTCATGTCGCAATCTTCCCCGATATTGATCTTGGCTTCAGCCAAAGCTTAGCCCGAGCAACCTGCCACGTCACGACGGCAGGTAGTATTCGCAGGGCAAAAAAGCAAATACCCCGCATCGGCGGGGTATTTGCAGCAAGCATCGAACCGATGAATCAGTTACGGCATTCGGTCGGGACGAACTTGTGGTCAATGTCGGTCGAGCAGACCCAGGTCAGCTGGCCGTTGCCTGCATCTTCCGGGGTCAGGGTGATAGCGCCGTCAGCGCCCGGGACGTCGGAAGTTGCGGTGATGATGCCACCGTCAGCCACTTCGATGTTCGACACATACTTGGTCGCGCCCGGGAAGGTGTAGCCCGAGTTTGCGGTGGTCACGGCGGTGAGGTCGCCCAGCGACGACGAGGTCTCGGACACAGCCAGCTTGGCCGGTGCGGCCATCACGATCACTTCCGACACCTTGGCGCGGGTGGTGTAGTCCTGGTAAGCCGGCAGTGCGATGGCGGCCAGGATGGCGATGATCGCGACAACGATCATCAGTTCGATAAGGGTAAAGCCCTGCTGCTTCTTCATGTGTACATCCCCTAGAGGTAAGTAATAAACGAACACCGGTGCGAAGCCTGGCCGGCGGACCGGCTGAGCAAGGCTGACGCCCGTGCGGGTGGTTCATAGCAGGTTGCGTGCCAAGTGGTCCAGCAATGCTCCCCAGCATTTCCCCGGCGCAATGATGGCAGCAATCTCCAGAATTGGAACCCCTCTCACAGCAAAGTGCGACATGACCTGCATTGTGACGCGCTACGTCACCTTGTGACGGATCCCGACCCTGCCGCAGGTCACGGACTGCCGTGCAAGAGGGATGCCACTCCGCCCCGGAACCGGCTAACATTCGGCTTAGAAGCCCGCCTGGGGATGGCGTGGCCGGGGAGCCTTAAACATGTCTGTCAGCCGTAGTGCGATCAAGAAAGAGCCCGTGGCGCGTACGACCATGGAGCTACAACCGTTTGTCTGGGAGGGGACCGACAAGCGGGGCGTGAAGATGAAAGGCGAGCAGGTGGCGAAGAACGCCAACATGCTGCGCGCCGAGCTGCGCCGCCAAGGGATCATGCCCGGGGTGGTGAAGCCCAAGCCCAAACCGCTGTTCGGCGCGGCCGGCAAGGCGGTGGCGGCGAAGGACATCTCGTTCTTCAGTCGCCAGATGGCGACCATGATGAAATCAGGTGTGCCGATCGTGAGCGCCCTGGAAATCATTGGCAGCGGGCATAAGAACCCCCGCATGAAGAAACTGGTCGATACGATCCGCACCGATATCGAGGGCGGCTCGTCGCTGTACGAGGCCATCAGCAAGCATCCGGTCCAGTTCGATGAGCTGTACCGCAACCTGGTGCGCGCTGGTGAAGGCGCCGGCGTACTGGAAACCGTGCTGGATACGATTGCCACGTACAAGGAAAACATGGAAGCCCTGAAGGGCAAGATTAAGAAGGCGCTGTTCTATCCGGCCATGGTGGTCGCAGTTGCGATCATCGTCAGCGCCATCCTGCTGATTTTCGTGGTTCCGCAGTTTGAAGAAGTGTTTGCTGGCTTCGGGGCGGAGTTGCCCGCCTTTACCCAGATGATCGTGGGATTGTCGCGGTTCACGGTGTCGTACTGGTGGCTGATGCTGCTGATGATCGGCGGGTCGATTTTTGGATTGCTGTTCGCTTATAAGCGCTCGGCGAAGATGCAGCACACTTTGGATCGTTTGATCCTGAAGGTGCCGGTGATCGGCGAGATCATGAACAACAGCTCGATCGCCCGCTTCGCCCGCACCACCGCCGTGACCTTCAAGGCCGGTGTGCCGCTGGTGGAAGCGCTGGGCATCGTGGCCGGCGCCACTGGCAACAAGGTGTACGAAGAAGGCGTGCTGCGGATGCGGGACGACGTCTCGGTCGGCTATCCGGTCAATATGGCCATGAAGCAGATCAACCTGTTCCCGCACATGGTCATCCAGATGACCGCCATCGGCGAAGAGGCTGGCGCGCTCGATACCATGCTGTTCAAGGTGGCCGAGTACTATGAGCAGGAGGTCAACAATGCCGTGGACGCCCTGAGCAGCCTACTGGAGCCGATGATCATGGTGTTCATTGGTACTATTGTCGGCGGCATGGTGATCGGCATGTACCTGCCCATCTTCAAACTCGGCGCCGTCGTCGGCTAAGGACACCATGGCATTTCTAGACCAGCATCCCGGCCTCGGCTATCCCGCCGCGGCCGCACTGGGGCTGTTGATCGGCAGCTTCCTCAACGTGGTCATCCTGCGCCTCCCCAAGAGACTGGAATGGCAGTGGAAGCGCGACGCCCGCGAGGTGCTGGAGCTGCCGGACATCTACGAGCCACCCCCGCCCGGGATCGTGGTCGAGCCATCGCACTGCCCGCACTGCAAGCACAAGCTGTCCTGGTACGAGAACATCCCGTTGTTCAGCTGGCTGGTGCTGCGCGGCAAGTGTCGCCATTGCCACGCACCGATCTCGATCCAGTACCCGCTGGTGGAACTGATCACCGGGCTGCTGGTAGTAGCCAGCGTCTGGCAGTTCGGCTTTGGCTGGCAGGGCTTTGGCGCCATCGTGCTGAGCTGCTTCCTGGTCGCCCTGTCCGGGATCGACCTACGCACCCAGCTGCTGCCCGACCAGCTGACCCTGCCACTGATGTGGCTGGGGCTGATCGGCAGTATCGACAACCTGTACATGCCGGCCAAACCGGCCCTGCTCGGGGCCATCGCCGGGTACCTGTCGCTCTGGTCGGTGTGGTGGCTGTTCAAGCAGATCACCGGCAAGGAAGGCATGGGCCACGGCGATTTCAAGCTGCTGGCCGCGCTGGGCGCCTGGTGCGGGTTGAAGGGCATCCTGCCGATCATCCTGCTGTCGTCGGTGATCGGCGCGATCCTGGGTTCCATCTGGCTGTATTCGCGCGGCCGCGACCATGCCACGCCGATCCCGTTCGGGCCCTACCTGGCCATTGCCGGCTGGATCGTGTTCATGTGGGGCGAGCCGCTGATCGACGCGTACATGAGAATGTCCGGCCTGCGCTGAGGGCACGGCGATGAGTCAGTTCGTGGTGGGGTTGACCGGCGGCGTGGCCGCCGGCAAAAGCGAGGTCAGCCGCCGCTTCGAGGCATTGGGCATCGTGGTGGCCGATGCCGACGTCGCCGCCCGAGCGGTGGTGGCGCCCGGCAGCGACGGCCTGGACCGGATCGTGGCGCACTTTGGTTCCGGGATCCTGCTGGCCGATGGCCAGCTGGACCGTGCCGCGCTGCGAGGGCGCATTTTCGCCTCCGCCCAGGAGCGGCAGGCGCTGGAAGCCATTACCCACCCCGCCATCCGCGAGCTGCTGCGGCTCACCTGCGAAGAGGCGGCCAGCCCCTATGCCATTGCGGCCATTCCGTTGCTGACCGAGGCCGGTGGCCGCCAGCGCTACCCGTGGCTGGACCGGATCCTGGTGGTGGATGCGCCGGTGGCCGTGCAGCATGCGCGGCTGATGCAGCGTGACGGGACGACCGCTGATCTTGCCGATCGGATGATCGCCGCACAGGCCAGCCGCGAGGAACGCCTGGCGCTGGCCGATGATGTGGTGGTCAATGATGGGCACCCGGAGCAGCTGCAGGCCGAGGTGGAGCGGTTGGACGCCGTGTACAGGCGATTGGCCGCGTAGAGACACGCCATGCGTGTCCCGCGTAGATCACGGTCGTTCCATGTCTCCGGCTTCGGGCGGATGTCCGTGGGACACGCATGGCGTGTCGCTACGCTGGGGAGAACGTCAGGGTGGCTATTACGCCGCGTTGCTCGCCTGGGCGTACGTGTACCTGCCAGCCGTACAGGTCGCACAGGCGGCTGACGATGGACAGGCCGATGCCACCACCCTGCGAGTGGCCGGCATGGGTGCCGCGGTAGCCGCGCTGGAACAGCTTGGCCGCGTCTTCGGCGCTCAGGCCGGGGCCGCTGTCGATCACTTCCACCCGGTTGCCGGTAACCACCACCCGCACCGAGCCCTCCTGCGAATACTTCACGGCGTTGCCGATCAGGTTGCCCAAGGCCACCGACAGGGCCGATTCGGGCGCGTCGATGACCAGCTCGCGGTCGCCTTCCAGGATCAGCTCCAGCGGCTTGCCACCGAGCTGGGCGCGATGGGCGTCGAGCAGCTGCTCGGCCACGCGGGCGACGTTGCTGCTGCCCTGGCCGCGCTCGTTGCGCGACAGAAGCAGCAGCGAGCCGATCAGGTCGGTGCACTGCTGTTCGGCGCGCTGGATGCGCTGCAGGCGCTGCAGCACCTTCGGGTCCAGGTCGGGACGGGTCAGCAGCAGCTCGGTGGCGCCACGGATCACTGCCAGCGGGGTGCGCAGTTCGTGGCTGACGTCGGCATTGAACTCACGGTCGCGCTGGACCACTTCGGTCAGCCGGGCCGAATAGTCATCCAGCGCCTGCGCCAGCTGCCCGACTTCGTCGTCGGGGAAACGCGGTGCCAACGGCGTGGGGTCGCTGGTACCGCCCCGGTAGGCACGCAGGCGCGCGGCCAAGTCGGATACCGGCTTCATCACCTTCGAGGCCGACCACCAGCCCAGCACCAGCGACAACGCACTGAACACCAGCACCGAGAAGAACAGCGCGCGGTTCAACTGCTCTGCGCCGCGCAGGCTTTCGGTCATGTCGTAGGCGAGGAAGAACCACGCATCGGGGGACTTGCGGACGGCAAGCTTGTACGAGAACGGCTCGTTGTGCTCGTCCACGCCATTGAGCTGGTAGTTGCCCGTTGCAAACGCCGCCCACTCGGGCTTCTCTTCGCGCACGCGGTCGAACTTGTCGCTGGGATAGACGAATGCGCGGATCTGCTGCACCGGAACGGAGGGAGTGCGCCCTGGGCTCTCGTAGAACCGACGCGCGAATTCGTCGATGTTGCGGTTCATCACATCTTCGACCAGCTGGTTCTCCACGCGCGCGCGGGCCAGGTTGGTGGCGAAGGCAAACAGTGCTGTCAGGCAGAAGCCCAACAGCACGAACGAGACGATGATGCGGCTGCGCAGCCGGCGCCGGTAAGGCGCGCGGCGGCGGCTTCCCCTGTCGCTCACCGGATCAGACTTCCGGCGCGGCGATGCGGTATCCGATGCCATGGCGGGTCTGGATCAACGGCACCTCGAACGGCTTGTCGACCACGGCGCGCAGGCCGTGGATGTGCACGCGCAGCGAATCGGAATCGGGCAGTTCTTCGCCCCACACGCGGGTTTCCAGCTCCTGGCGGGTGACCACGGCCGGTGCGGCTTCCATCAGCGCCTGCAGGATCTTCAGCGCGGTCG
>Ga0213825_1001934_pt1 | contig 13597 bp, 8 predicted proteins | sample MC6MC0900MG_FD_179896 | JGI IMG/M metagenome (GOLD analysis project Ga0213825, IMG submission 179896) | Enriched soil aggregate microbial communities from Iowa State University, Ames, United States - MC6-MC0900-MG | ecosystem: Environmental > Terrestrial > Soil > Unclassified | place: USA: Iowa... | reverse complement strand
CTGAATAGCTTAACTAGGGGAGTCCGATGAGTCGGGCTGAGAGGGAAACGCATGGAGGTTTCTTGACCCTTTGGACCTGATCTGGCTCATACCAGCGTGGGAAAGTTAATGAACATCGCACTCCTTGCATTTTTGAACTGTGCGATAATTAAACCTTACATGTACAGCCGGATCCAATACTTTTGGATTCGGCTTTTTATTTGTAATACTGCTTATTGGCGTGAGCTAGATTCGGTCCTTGTAAAAAATTATTAAAAAGGAGCGGAATAGTGAATGACAACAATTAGCGAAAAAAACATGCACATTATGGCAAGCTTTGACGGCAGTAAAAAAGTATATGTAGAAGGAACACGCCCGGATATTTTAGTGCCGATGCGTGAAATTAGCCTAAGCCCAACAACTGGTAGCTTTGGAGAAGAAGACAATGCACCAGTGCGTGTTTATGATACGAGTGGGCCATATACGGATCCGTCGTATACAGTCGATATTACGAAAGGTTTACCTGCTCTACGTAGTGCGTGGATTAAAGAACGCGGAGATATAGAGGAATACGATGGACGTACTATAAAACCTGAAGACAATGGTTTCCGCAAAGCGGATGATCCACGTATGTATGAAAATGTTTTTCCGCAGCTCTCTCGCAAACCTTTACGTGCGAAAAAGGGCCACAATGTGACCCAACTGCATTATGCAAGACAAGGAATTATTACTCCGGAAATGGAGTTTGTGGCGATTCGTGAACAGGTTAAGCCAGAATTTGTACGTGCGGAAATCGCTGCAGGACGTGCCATTATGCCATCAAATATTAATCATCCAGAGGCAGAGCCGATGATAATCGGTCGTAACTTCCATGTGAAAATTAACGCCAATATCGGCAATTCAGCTGTTACTTCCTCCATCGCCGAGGAAGTAGAAAAAATGACGTGGGCAACACGCTGGGGCGCAGATAATATTATGGATTTATCTACAGGTAAACATATTCATACAACGCGCGAATGGATTATTCGTAACGCCGCTGTGCCTGTCGGAACAGTGCCGATTTACCAAGCACTTGAAAAGGTCAACGGTGTAGCGGAGGATTTAACATGGGAAGTGTATCGAGATACGTTAATCGAGCAAGCCGAGCAAGGGGTTGATTACTTTACAATTCATGCGGGTGTCTTACTGCGTTATGTACCATTAACAGCTAAACGTGTAACAGGCATTGTGTCACGAGGAGGTTCCATTATGGCACAGTGGTGTTTATTCCATCATCAAGAAAATTTCTTATATACGCACTTTGAAGAAATTTGTGAAATTATGAAAACATATGATGTTGCTTTTTCATTAGGGGATGGTTTACGTCCTGGCTCCATAGCAGATGCCAATGACGAAGCCCAGTTTGCGGAATTGGAAACGTTAGGACAGTTAACGCAAATTGCCTGGAAGCATGATGTACAAGTAATGGTAGAAGGACCAGGACATGTACCAATGCATCTCATTAAAGAAAATATGGACAAGCAATTGGAAGTTTGTAAAGAAGCACCGTTTTACACATTAGGACCTCTTACAACGGATATCGCACCAGGTTATGATCATATTACTTCTGCTATTGGTGCGGCCATGATAGGGTGGTTTGGCACAGCTATGTTGTGCTATGTAACACCGAAAGAGCATTTAGGGTTACCGAATCGCGAGGACGTTCGGGTAGGAGTTATCACATATAAAATTGCGGCGCATGCAGCTGATTTGGCGAAAGGGCACCCTGGAGCACAGCAGAGAGATGATGCGCTCTCGAAGGCCCGATTTGAGTTCCGCTGGCGCGATCAATTCAATTTATCGTTGGATCCTGAGCGAGCGATAGAATACCACGATGAAACACTGCCGGCAGAGGGAGCCAAAACCGCACATTTCTGCTCTATGTGTGGTCCTAAGTTTTGCAGTATGAGAATTTCTCAAGATATTCGAAATTATGCTAAAGAAAAGGATTTAACTACGACGGAAGCAATCCACCAAGGGATGCAGGATAAGGCGCAAGAGTTTAAAGCGGGTGGTAGCAGACTGTATCAATGATAAAGTGTTGGGCAACATGCTTTGCTATCTAGATGATGGTCATTGAAAAGCTTCCGTCGTAGCTGACAACAACGTTCGAAACAAAAAAGTGTTAGATTGATCGCAATCAATCTAACACTTTTTCTTATTGCCCAAGCATTTGTTCTATTAGACTTTAAATTTATTTATTTCTTCTTGAAGGGTCGTTGCGCCATCGCTTAATGATTTTGCAACGGCACTAATTTCCTGAATAGTTGCTGTTTGCTCCTGAAAGGCATTCGCAATTAATTCGGTGTTTTCTGCAACGGTACTTGCTACAGAAGCCATTTTATTGACTTGCGACAGTTTATAAACTCGATCTTCAAATAAAACATTGTTCAATTTATTTATATGATGTAGTTGATAGTAAGCTAATGAGGAGTTGATTAGCAAAAATAGAATGATTATACCAAATCCCATATATAGCTTTTTACTGATGACATGGTGGTTTTATCCATTCCTGTTTTGTTGTAACAATTACTCATAGATTTTAAGATATTTAGTTGGTAGTTAAGCAAATAAAAAATGAAATGCAAGGAAAAAATTTCTAGGTGAATATAACGATGATTTTAACTAAGTGATTTTTCAGTAGGTAGGGGAGTTGCTTGTCTAATATTAGTGGTCGCTAGCTGCCCCATTTAACTGAAGCGTGTATAGACTTTCAAGTTTGAAACTTATTGAAAGAAACCTATGGGATTAGGAATAAAACGAAGTAAAAAAGACAAAAGGTATCGAGAAATGGATTCTCGCTACCTTTTGTTTACCTACCAATGACGGCAAGTAGAATTGGATATCAATAAAATGGAATATTAAATGCTTGCTACTTGTTTTACATCTTGTTTTACGTATGGATTTGAAAGATCCATTCCGTCTAATGAAAGACCCATTGCTTTTGCAACACCTTCACCATATGCAGGGTCAGCTAGGTAGCAGTGTAAGATGTGACGACGTTTAATGAATTCCTCAACAGAAGCCATATCATTTGCTGTATTTTCGAACAAGCGTTGTTGCTCTTCCGCAGATAATAGACGGAATAACTTACCTGGTTGTTCGAAGTAGTTATTGTCATCTTCGCGGAAATCGTGAATATCCGCATGACCATCAATACGTAATGGTGGCTCTTTGTAGTCAAGATTGTGCTCCCATTCACCATAGCTGTTTGGTTCATAGCTTAATGTAGAACCAAGGTTGCCATCGAAACGCATTGCGCCATCGCGGTGGAATGTGCGGAATGGGCATTTTGGTGCGTTTACAGGTAGACTGTGGTGGTTTACACCTAGACGATAGCGAGCTGCATCTGCGTAAGCAAAAATACGAGCTTGTAGCATTTTGTCTGGAGAGTAGCTTATACCAGGCACAATGTTAGATGGTGCAAACGATGATTGTTCTACTTCTGCAAAGTAGTTATCAGGGTTTTTATTTAACTCGAATTCGCCCACTGGAATTAGCGGGAAGTCTTTTTTATACCAAACTTTTGTTAAATCGAATGGATTATAAGGTAATTCACGCGCTTGTTGTTCTGTCATAACTTGAATGTACATTTTCCATTTCGGGAAATCGCCTCTTTCAATTGCTTCATACAAGTCACGTTGTGAAGATTCACGGTCTTTACCGATAATTTCAGCTGCTTCTTCACCAGTTAAATTTTTAATGCCTTGCTCTGTGCGGAAGTGGAATTTCACCCATACGCGCTCATTTTGAGCATTGATAAAGCTGTACGTATGTGAACCGAAACCATGCATATTACGGTAACCAGTTGGAATACCGCGGTCAGACATTACAATTGTGATTTGGTGTAACGCTTCTGGTAATAGTGTCCAGAAGTCCCAGTTAGAATTTGCGTTTTTCATATTTGTACGTGGGTCACGCTTTACAACGTGATTTAAATCTGTAAAGTGTAACGGATCACGGAAGAAGAATACAGGTGTGTTGTTACCAACTAAGTCCCAGTTACCTTCTTCAGTATAGAATTTCAGCGCAAAACCACGAATATCGCGCTCTGCATCTGCAGCACCGCGTTCTCCTGCTACAGTAGAGAAACGAGCGAACATTGGCGTTTGCTTACCGATTTCAGAGAAGATTTTTGCTTTCGTATATTGAGAAATATCATGCGTTACAGTGAATGTACCGAATGCACCTGAACCTTTTGCGTGCATACGACGCTCTGGAATTACTTCACGGTTGAAGTTTGCTAATTTTTCAACTAACCATACATCTTGAAGTAAAAGTGGACCACGAGGACCTGCTGACATAGAGTCGTGGTTGCTTACTACTGGAGCACCACCTGCTGTTGTAAAACGACGGCTACGATCATTTGCGTTTGTCATATTAGTTTACCTCCTGAAAAATATTGTGAGTCAAACTCCTCGCTATAACTATAACAAAAATAAAATAGAATTTCTAGTACATTATAATAATTATCGTTAAAGAATTTATATAGCAAGATATAGAGTATAAATATATGCGTGAATTTCAACAAATAGACATAGTTTTTTAAAATATTTTCACTGTTTCTATAGTTTTAACGGTATTTTTAAAGAGATTGGTGATTCACTATTATATAGGTATAAACTTGCATGCATGACTGATATTTTATCTAATTTTATATTCATATTGAAAATGAGGTGGTCTAATTGAAAATTACTTTGCTACAATACCTCCTTATATTTTCCAGCCTTTGCGATATCGATTAGGTGTAGTACCTATTAGTCGTTTAAATAATTTACTGAAATAATTAGGGTCTTCAAAGCCGTTCAACAGCGCAATTTCACTCACGGCAAAATCTGTTTCGATTAACATTTTGCTCGAATTTTGAATGCGAACTTGCTGTAAATAGCGTTTTAATGGCTGTCCTTGCTTCTTTGAAAATATCGTACTTAAATAATTCGCACTAATCCCTAATTTGTGGGCGATAAAGGGTAAGGATAATTCACTGTTGTGATAGTGATGATCCATTATTTCTAAAGCTAATTCAACATAGTCCGCTTTTTTCTCCATGCGCGCCTCGCGAGCTAAATCAATAAGTCTTTGGGTAAATACAATAATGCCGTTAAGAATTGTATAGAGTATTGGGTGTTCAATAATTAAATGAAAAAGCTGACGGTAGTTCTGTTCGATAGCGGCTTTTTCGTGCAGTTTATATTTCAACATAAAGCGACGGATTTGCGCCAAGACGCTTGTTAGATGAATGCGTAAATCATCTTGCTCGTAATAAATACCTCCATTTGATAGGCGATATAAGAACGTTTTTATTGCATCAACATTACCTTCCTCTAAGCTATTGATAAGTAATTGCTGTTCTTCTGGTGTGAGTAAAGGGTCTAGAGGCTGTGTTTGATATTGTTTAGTTGCATAAAAAATATGCCCGAAGCCTTCATAAAAACTTTGCAGAAGAGCGCGCTTTGTTACAGCGAACATTTCTTTTAAAGTCGTAGGCGGGCCATCGTAAATACTGATATTCAGACCACCGCTATTCGTTATTTGCCATTCTTTTAATAATGTGCGAATATCTTTTTCAATAATTTTTAAATCGCTTGTTTGAAATAGGCAAATAATCGTCTCTGCTAATGGATAAATGCTCATTTGATAAAAAATGGGCGTTTGTTGGAGCCATATGTATAGTTTATGTAATGATTCAGCATGCTCCGGTTCAATCATCGTAAATTGGATATCCGATGTGGACGCATTGGTCGTACTTTCCAAAAATAATTGATAGTAAAAAGATTCGTCTTTAGCATCATTACTAGCTTTTTGTAGTTCAGGTGAATGCAGTGAAATAGCAGATAGCTTTTTCTTCAATACTTCTAAATCAATGGGTTTTACAAAAAGGTGTACTACCTGTAAATCAATTGCTTTTAAGGCATTTTTAAATAGCGGCTCTGTCGTGATCGCCAGTATTTTGCCTGCATACTTTTGTAAAAGTCCGTACAGAGCTGTTAAGCGATTACTAGGCAGCAAATCGATATTTAATAAAATGACTTCTGGCGCAAATCGCTGGATGCTCTGAGCAGCTTCGGAAATAGACGTACACATCTCAATTGATAAATCTCCAGGAAAGTATGTATGTAAAAACCAACGAATACCCGAAAGTTCAGTTTGATCTCGATCAATTAATAACAGTCGCATGCAATCAGCCTTTCTTAAAATATTCTAGTTTCGTAAAAAAATACGATTATATTATTAAAAATAACATAAAAACCTGAAATAATTCCTGTTTTCTCTTTTAAAATTCTATATTTTCTGAAAAAGGTAGTTTGTACAATGGATATAGAGAAATTCTATTTTTTCACACTGTACTTTACATAAGCTGTTAGGAATAGGGGGATATCGTATGCAAAAAATCATTGAATTAGATGGCAATACGTTAACAAGACAACAAATTGAAAAAATCGTAAAAGGTCAGGCAACGGTTGTACTATCTGCTGAAAGTACGGAACGTGTTCAATTGAGTAGAGAACGGATTGAAAAACGCTTAGCTGAGGGGCAAGTAATCTATGGTGTTAACACAGGGTTTGGCAAGCTCAGTTACATACAAATTGAAGAATCGGATATTGAATTATTACAATTAAATTTACTGCGCTCAGATGCAACAGGTGTGGGCGAGCCATTTCCGACTGACGTAGTGCGCGCGATGATGATTTTACGTGCCAATGCTTTAGCACGTGGATTTTCAGGCATTCGACAAGAAACATTGCAACTATTACTAGACTGCATTAATAAAGGTGTCCATCCAATCGTACCATCGCAAGGTTCAGTTGGAGCAAGCGGCGATTTAGCGCCATTATCACATTTAGCATTAGTGCTTGTAGGTGAAGGGAAAGCGGAGTTCAACGGGGAGCTTATGGCGGGGAATGTCGCGCTGCAAAAGGCGGGCTTAACGGCTGTAAGACTACAAGCGAAAGAAGGCTTAGCACTCGTAAATGGTACACAAGCAATGACGGGACTTGGCGTGTTGACATTGAACGAGGCAGAACGTATTGGGCTTGCTGCAGATATGGCGGCGAGTCTGTCGTTAGAAGCATTAAAAGGTATTACGAATGCATTCGATGCTGCACTTTTAGCTGTACGACCACATCCGGAATTAGAGCTTGTAGGTGGGCGTATTCGTAAGTGGCTTGACGGTAGTAAGCGAGTGACGAAGCAGGGAGAAGTTCGGATGCAAGATGCGTATTCACTGCGCTGTATTCCACAAGTTCATGGCGCGTCGTGGCAATCATTTTTCTATGCTGAGCAGCGTGTGCAAGTTGAAATGAATGCGACAACAGACAATCCAATTGTTTTAGAAAATGGAGAAGTGATATCGGGTGGGCATTTCCATGGTCAACCTATTGCATTAGCGATGGACTTTTTAAAAGTTGGGGTTAGTGAATGGGCGAATATTTCAGAAAGACGTACTGAGCGCATGGTTAATCCGCAACTTAATGACGGTTTACCACCATTTTTAGCAACAAATCCGGGCCTTGAATGTGGACTTATGATTGCGCAATATACAGCAGCCTCGATAGTTTCTGAAAATAAGGTGCTGGCACATCCTTCAAGTGTCGATTCGATTCCAACATCGGGGAATCAAGAAGACCATGTCAGCATGGGGACGACATCTGCTCGACAAGTGCGACAAATCGTCCATAATGCCGCACGGGTGATTGCCATAGAAATGATTTGTGCTTCACAAGCGATTCACTTAGATAAGGCGGAGGCACAACTATCGCCTACTACAAAAATGTATTTAGAAAAAGTGCGTGAATTTTGTCCGCCTTTATTAGCAGATCAACCTATCGGGGATGAAATTGAAGCGTTAGCGAAGTACTTATTGGCAAGTGATGAGTTAGTAGAGTTAGCGAAATAAAAGCAAAGGGGATGGCACTATGAAAACACCAACAACGATTCGTGCACCAAGAGGAACAGAACTTTCTTGTAAAGGCTGGACACAGGAAGCGGCAATGCGTATGTTAATGAACAATTTAGATCCTGAAGTTGCGGAAAATCCTGATGAGCTTATCGTTTACGGAGGAATAGGAAAAGCGGCGCGGAATTGGCAAAGCTACGAGCAAATCATAGCTTCGTTAAAACAATTAGAGAATGATGAAACACTTCTTATTCAATCAGGTAAGCCTGTAGCTGTGTTTCGTACACATGAACATGCACCGCGCGTCTTAATAGCTAATTCCAACTTAGTGCCTGCATGGTCGAATTGGGAGCACTTCTACGAGCTAGAGGACCGCGATTTAATGATGTATGGTCAAATGACGGCAGGTAGCTGGATATATATTGGCGCGCAAGGCATTTTACAAGGAACGTATTTATCGTTTGTTGAGGCTGGGAAGAAAGTGTTCGGTAGTGCGGATTTGCGTGGGAAATTTATTCTTACTGGTGGTATGGGCGGCATGAGTGGTGCACAGCCTTTAGCTGGGAAAATGGCTGGTGCAGTTATTTTAGTCGTTGAGGTGGAACGCGCACGCATTGAACGTAAAATAAAAGAGGGCTACTGTGATTATCTTGTTGAGACAGTAGATGAGGCAATTGCGCTAGTCAATCAATTGCGTGCTCAAAAGGAGCCTGCGTCTATCGGTCTTGTCGGCAACTGTGCGGATATTAATCGGGAGCTGCTGAATCGAGGCATTATTCCGGATTTTGTAACAGACCAAACATCCGCACATGACCCGATTAATGGCTATGTGCCGAACGGAATGACATTTGAAGAAGCACTAGAACTACGTAAAAATGATGTCAAAACATATGAGCAAAAGGCAAAAGAAACGATGGCAGAACATGTTCGTACAATGCTTGAATTTCAACAGGCAGGTGCCGAAGTGTTTGATTACGGTAATAATATCCGTGCTTATGCGAAAGAGATGGGTGTGACAAATGCATTTGACTTCCCGGGCTTTGTTCCAGCTTATATTCGTCCGTTGTTCTGTGAGGGCAAAGGGCCTTTCCGTTGGGCTGCTCTTTCTGGGAACCCAGAAGATATATATAAAACAGATGCATTAGCGAAAGAAATGTTTGCAGAGGATGAAGGTCTTGTCAATTGGATTGATATGGCGCAAAAAATGGTGAAATGGCAAGGACTACCTGCACGTATTTGCTGGTTAGGCTATGGCGATCGTCATCGCTTTGCATTGAAGGTTAATGAAATGGTAGCAAGTGGTGAGTTATCTGCACCGATTGTTTTTGGGCGAGATCATTTAGACTCTGGCTCAGTGGCATCGCCAAATCGTGAAACAGAAGGCATGCTAGATGGTTCAGATGCAGTATCCGATTGGCCGATTTTAAATGCGCTAGTCAATACGGCGAGTGGAGCAAGTTGGGTAAGTGTTCATCATGGCGGCGGTGTAGGGATGGGCTATTCTCAGCATGCAGGTCAAGTGTTAGTAGCGGATGGCTCAGCGCTAGCAGCTGAGAAAATTGCACGCGTCTTAATTTCAGATCCAGGAATGGGCATTGTACGCCATGCAGATGCAGGCTATGAAATCGCAATTAATACTGCCAAGAACAAGGGTGTCCATATGCCAATGTTGAAGGATGATGTGAAGTGACCATTTTAATTAAAAATGCCAATGAAGTGATTACGTTGAAAAATGCAGTGCCAGGGCCTCGGATAAAGGAACAGATGCGTGACATTGCAGTAATAGAAAAAGGCAGTGTGTTAATAGAAGGAGACCGCATAGTTGCTGTTGGAACTTATGAGCAATTAGCGCAAGAGTTCCCCAGCTTAGTTGATGTAGCAAAAGTCATTGATGCCTCAGGTAAGATTGTAATGCCCGGGCTAGTAGACTGTCATACACATTTAGTGCACGGTGGTACGCGCGAGCAAGAATTTAATATGCGACTGAACGGTTCCACTTATATGGACATTATGAATGCAGGTGGCGGTATTCATGCCACAACAAAGCGAACGCGAGAAACGAGCTTTGATGCGTTGTATGAAAAAACGATGCAGCATTTAGATGTTTTTTTAAAGCATGGTGTGACAACTGTTGAAGCAAAATCAGGCTATGGTCTTGATTGGGAAACGGAAAAGAAACAATTGGAGGTAGCCAAAAAGCTACAAGACACACATGCTGTAGACGTCGTCAGTACTTTTATGGGCGCGCATGCAGTACCGCATGAATATAAAGGGCATGAAGATGAATTTGTCGATGTTGTCATTCGTGAGATGTTGCCAAAAGTGGCGGAACTTAAGCTTGCGGAATTTAATGATGTGTTTTGTGAAAAAGGCGTATTTACTCCAGCGCAATCTAGACGTATTTTAGAGGCGGGCAAAGCGCTTGGGCTAACGCCGAAAATCCATGCTGATGAAATAGAGCCATATAATGGCGCGGAGTTAGCGGCTGAAGTGGGCGCAATCTCAGCAGAGCACTTGTTAGTAGCCTCAGATGAAGGTATTCAAAATATGGCTAAAGCTGGTACGATTGCGGTGTTGCTACCCGGAACTGCCTTCTTCTTACGTGCGCCATTTGCAAGAGGGCGACTAATGATCGATGAAGGGGTGCCTGTTGCAATATCAACAGACTTTAATCCAGGCTCATCGCCAACAATGAGTTTGCCGTTTATTATGAATTTAGCGTGTATGCATATGGGGATGACATTGGAAGAAGTGTTAACGGCTACGACGATTAATGCTGCATATGCACTTAACAGAGGCCATGAAATCGGTACGCTTGAAGCGGGTAAACAAGCAGACATCGTTCTATTGGATGTTGCTAATTATAAGCAACTACAATATTTTTATGGCATGAACCATACGCATACAGTTATTAAAAGTGGGCGCGTAGTAGTGCGTGATAGTATTCTTTTGTAATAGATCACATACCCTGCTGTCTATCCTTTTGCGATAGTGGAATGATTTACAAATTAAATATTACAGATTAAGCATAAATAGGGAGAAATCCGTTATTTATGCTTTTTTTCGTATAGAATATAGGTGTGATTATAGATTAGAAGGGAATGTTTATCGTGCAACTTACATTAACATTTCTTATTTTAGGAATGACGATTATTGCATTTATGACAAATCGAGTGCGTGCTGATTTTGTTGCTATTGTGTCACTCCTCGCGTTTGTTATGACCAATATTTTAACACCTGCTGAGGCTTTAGCGGGCTTTTCAAACTCGGTTGTGCTCATGATTGCTGGGCTTTTTGTTGTAGGTGCGGGTATTTTGCGTACCGGGCTAGCGGCAATGGCTGGACAACTATTATTAAAGTGGTCAGGGAATAGTGAGCTTAAGTTATTTGTATTATTGCTCATTATTGTTGGCTCAGTCGGCGCTTTTATGAGTAATACTGGAACAGTTGCCTTAATGATGCCGATTGTTGTTAGTATTGCAATTAGTATGAAGGAAAGTCCTTCAAAGTTTTTACTACCGCTTTCTTATGTCGCGAGTTTATCGGGTTTAATGACATTAATTGCTTCACCGCCAAATTTAATAGTTAGTCAGCTATTGGTCGAGCGTGGTTATGCGAAACTGGGCTTTTTTGAGGTGACACCTATTGGTATCGTGGGTATGATTGCTGGTATTTTATATTTGGTACTTGTGCGCAATATATTGTTGCCACGTGATAAAAACAAAAACCAAACATCGACTGGTTATAAACTTTCACCGAAGAAAATTGTTAAGCAATATGACTTAAACAATCGACTGTTTAAAGTGTTTGTGCCGGAAGACTCTCCGATTATTGGCACATCACTAGCGGAATTGAAGCTTCCTGCAAAATACGCCCTCTGTATGATGAAAATTCATCGTAAATCACAGGACGGTATTAACTTACTCCCGATGACATATCAAGAAATGGCTGGGCCGAAAAGTGTTATTCATGCTTTAGATGAGCTTTATGTGCAAGGGGAGGAAGAGAATATTGCTTGTTTAGCTAAAGATTACAGCTTAGTGATGCAGGAATTGACTGAGAATGAAGCAGATGAATTAGTAACAAAACATCTTGGTATTGCGGAAGTACTATTAACACCAAACTCTAGTTTTATTAATGAAACGGTAAGCTCACTTGGATTCCGTGAAAAGTACAATCTTAATATTATAGGTATTAACTATAGAGGTAGCTATAAATTGCAGGATATGGTGACACATAAGCTGAAATTCGGGGATGCTATTTTAGTACAGGGCGCATGGGATGAAATCTTAGTGCTTGCCAAAGAGACGCAGGATGTTGTTGTAGTTGGTCAGCCGAAGGAGCATGCGAGTGTTGCGGCAGCTACGGGTAAGGCAGGTATTGCTGGTGCGATCATGTTGTTGATGATAGTGCTAATGGCCTTTGAGGTTTTCCCAGCTGTTATTTCAGTCATGCTAGGAGCCGTATTGATGTTATTAACTGGCTGTTTGCGGAATATGGAAGATGCCTATAACAATATCAATTTTGAAAGTATAGTGCTCGTGGCGGCGATGCTTCCAATGGCGACAGCTTTAGAGAAAACTGGTGGCATGGTTATTTTATCGAATGGTATTATTGATGCGCTAGGTAGCTATGGCCCTTATGGTGTGCTGATAGGTATCTATGTGTTAACCGTAATATTTGGCCAATTTATTAGTAATACGGCAACTGCTGTTCTGTTTGCACCGATTGCCATGAATGCGGCGATTGCTATGGATGCCAATCCTACAACTTTTATGATTGGAGTAGCGGTAGCGGCAAGTATGGCGTTTGCCACACCAATCGCCTCACCAACAAATGCGTTAGTTATGACAGCGGGTGGTTATAAATTTATGGATTTTGTAAAAATCGGTGTACCACTACAAATTGTTATGTTTATTGTGATGATGCTAGCAGTTCCGTTTTTCTTTCCGTTTTAAAAAAGGTTATTTTGTTCTTTTCAGAAGTTACTGTTTTCCGCTGTAGGTTTAGCTAAGCTACAGCGGAAAGTAAATAGCTTTTTTATTAAGTACCCCTCTGGTGATTGATTATAGTAGAAGAAAATCGGGATTTGTAAAGTGATGAAATGATGAGATTTGTTATTTTATAAGAGTCCATTATCGTTTGTATGAAGGATTCGTTCTTAAAATGAACTAGTAGACTCAATTGTAGCCATACATAAATAAAATTAATAAACAATAAAATTTATGAAAACTATTAAATAGGAAGTTTTTCATAGTTTTACTCTAAAATAAGCTTACTTTAATAGTTTGCTAGCAAAGTTTTTATTATAAAATGATATTTTTTATAGAAAAACACTTGCGTTGGTTGTTGAAACATGATAAATTATTACTTGTCGCTAAGACGACACAACATGAAGTACTAAAATATAAATAATAACATCACAAAAAAGTGTTGACATCAACGCGGTAGAGTGATAAGATATAAAAGTTGTCGCTTCTTAATGAGAAGAAAAACTTTAAAAAGTTATTGACAACGAAAATCAAAAATGTTATTATATAAAAGTCGCTGAAAACAACCGGCGACAAAATGAACCTTGAAAACTGAACAAGCAAAACGTAATCAATATAGTTTCTGAGCTAACTTATGTTAGTGAATGAAACAAAAATTTTGGACATCAAAATTGATGCCAGCAAAACAATT
>Ga0213825_1001933_pt1 | contig 13602 bp, 12 predicted proteins | sample MC6MC0900MG_FD_179896 | JGI IMG/M metagenome (GOLD analysis project Ga0213825, IMG submission 179896) | Enriched soil aggregate microbial communities from Iowa State University, Ames, United States - MC6-MC0900-MG | ecosystem: Environmental > Terrestrial > Soil > Unclassified | place: USA: Iowa... | reverse complement strand
CAGGACTTCTATTTCAGAAAATATTTCTGCTAACTTTAATGCCGACAGAGGGGTATCTTCAGCCGGTTTCACTACGACTGTATTTCCAACCGCTATGGCAGCTGCCACACCCCTTGAAGTGATCTGAAGTGGATAATTCCAAGGGATAATTTGTGCACATACTCCCATAGGTTCACGTACCGTGTAATCAATAACATTTGGCGCTACTGGTATTGTTTCTCCAAACATTTTATCTGCAACACCTGCATAATACTCAAAATAGCGGGCACTACTTTCTACATCACTTCTAGCCTGTGATAGGGGTTTCCCTGTGTCTAAAGTCTCAATTATGGCAAGTTCCTCAGACCTTTCTCGCACTTTTCGTGCGACTTCATAAAGTGAATTTCCTCTTATACTAGGTTTTAATGATTGCCATTCAGTTGATTCGAAAATATGTTTCGCCGCTGCTACAGCTAGATCTATATCTTCCTTATCTCCCCTTGGAACCCTTCCAATTACTTCATGATTTGCAGGATTATATGATGAAAAAATCTCCCCTGAAACGGACTTTACCCATTCACCATTTATATACATTCTCTCCATTGTTAACCCCCATTTTGCTATGGTTATGATACTTTAAACATCTCGAAAAGTTCTCAAACCTACTTTTTAGATATTAAAAATCAATCTAACTATATATTTGCAATTTTTGTGCCAGGATCGAAATTTTAGAAAAGTCTGAAATATAAAATAAAAACAGAGATAAAAACCCCTGTTTTTAAAACGATGTTTTAAACTGCAACATAATATTGCATTTTGAAACGTCATAAATTATATTCTTTGATTTTTCTCCAAAGAGTGGATCGATCTATTCCAAGTGATTGAGCCGCTAACTTTTTATTATTTCCAAATTTTTCTAAAGTTGTGAGGATGAGTTCTTTTTCCTTATTTTTTATACTTTGTTTATTTGTAGTTTCTTCTGAAAACTTCCTTCTCCTTATTTTTTCAGAAAGAAATTTTGCCCCCTGAAGCCTTAAACTCTTACTCTCTTCAAGGACCACCATCCGTTCAATGGTATTCCTCAATTCACGAATATTCCCAGGCCAGTCGTACTTCTGAAATAAACAAATTAATTCCTTTTCAACTGTTATTATTTTATTTTTTCTTTTATCATTAAACTCCTCTAGAAAAGCTTCTACCAGTTTAGGTATATCTGCTAAACGCCCACGGAGAGGCGGCAATTCCAGAGCTAGTACATTTAGCCGATAATATAAGTCAGATCGGAATTGTTTCTCTTCAACCTCCTCCTCCAAATTTCGATTCGTTGCTGTAATGATTCGAACATCCACTGGTATGATTCGCTCTCCGCCAACACGCCTAATGGTTCTTTCCTGAAGTACCCTTAACAATAGAGCTTGAATTCGTAAAGGTATCTCACCAATTTCATCTAAAAATAGCGTACCTCCGTGTGCAAGTTCAAATAAGCCAGGCTTTCCATCTTTTAGGGCACCTGTAAATGTGCCTTTCTCATATCCAAACATTTCACTTTCCAGAAGATTTTCCGGCAAAACTGCGCAATTTACAGCTACAAAGGGACCAAGTGACCGATGACTTGCGGAATGAATACCTTGAGCAAATAATTCCTTACCCGTACCAGATTCACCGGTTATTAAAACAGTTGATTCCGTTTCAGCAAATTTCCTTGCAAGTTCTTTAGCCTCCATTATTTCATGTGTTTCCCCAATAATATCACTTAATCGATACTTTGCCTCCAAGCCATTTTGATGAAGTTTTTTGCGAAGTTGTAATTCTACTTTTTGAATATCTGTAATTTCTTTAAAATTTGATACGGCTCCAACAATTTTTCCTTTGACGATGACAGGAGATCTATTGATAACAATTTGACGGCCTCCTACAGTAGCAATATCGCCTCTTTCAATTTTCCCGGCTTCTAATACTCGTAACATATCCGATTGTGGGATGAACTCTGTAATGTTTCTTCCTTTCATTTCCTCTTTTACACCTAAGATCGTTTTTGCTTGTTCATTTACCAATCTAATATATCCTGTTCTGTCAATTGCAATAACTCCATCATGTGTTGAATTGACTATTGCATCTACTTGATACCTTTCATTTAAAATATCCTCAATTAAGTTCACTAATGATCCTGCTATCTGTAAAAAAGGTATCAAAGAAGTGAAAACAGGCTTGATAAAATGTAAATTTTTAATCCCTGGGTTAGCAATTAAACCTTTCATCCATATTGGGGCTAGATAAACATGATTAGGCGTTAGTACAGCAGATTGTTTTTCTGTTATTAACGAGATTTGAATCTCATCATTCGCAGCCTGTTCCCCGTTTTCTTTTCGCAGCCACTCTATTTCTTCATTTGATGATATAAACGAATACTCTCTTTGTTCAGGGTTTTCAAACAATACCTTTATAGTCTTTTTTATATCTCCTATAGTTATTGGGATAGGGATAATAGGAAAAGAAAGACCCTCTAATTCTTTCTGAAAAATTGCAGGTGTAATAATAACCATTGGATTCATAATCTGATCTAATATTGATTTAATTGAATAAAAACTTGCAGTTGGGTATCCCAAATCTTTTAATAAATTTTTAATTTGGTCTTCATATAAATCATTCATTTTAAAAAGAGCTATCAACGTATCACCCCTAAAATAGTCTAAAATATAAATCATATATTTTTAAAAAGAGCAGAGAGTTAAAGGGATCCGTTTTCTTAATGGTTGAGAAACCTTTCTTTCGCTTCAAACACTGATATATGCCTTGAGACAATCATAATTTTACTGCTTGATTTGGCAGGAATTTTGGCATTGTAAATAAAACAATATACATATATTCTCTAGAACCTAATGAAAACCTTCATACTTTAAAGAAAATATGGAGGAAAAGTATGTATAAACTGCGAGGACATCATCTTTTTTGCATACTAGGCTATAGGGGAATGCAAAATGAAACTTATTTCACACATGCGTGATATGCTCGTCACTGTACCTGACCATGGTCAGCAGAAATTAAATGCAGTTTATGTTTTTGGAAGTCCTGAATTACTAATGGAAACCATTAAAGAAAATTTTGGGCTGTATCTTTCTTTTTACCGTTGCCCGCTTTTTTCATCCCCTACGGGCATTAGAACCCGTTTCTTTTTACCTCCACCTGCTTTTTCCATCCACCACGGGCATAAGAACACGTTTCTTTTCACCGCTGCCTGCTTTTTCATCCCTTAAAAAATGGTGCCTGACCCCCGACGCGCTAACGCTTTAGCACACTGGGGGTCAGGCACCTTTATTCTGCTCTGTACTTTAGACATGCTTTAAATATCTATCTTTTATGAGCTGAACCGTTTCATCACCGGGGAGGTTCCAAATTTGTTCATTAAAGATTTCCACTTCAATTGGGCCATTGTAGCCTGTCTTTTCCACAGCTTGACGTATACGGCTTATTTCAATGACCCCATCACCCATCATTCCACGGCCTTTTAACATATCTGGTGTTGGGACAAGCCAATCGGATACATGGAAACCGAGGATTCTCCCTTTAGCACGATTGATTTGGTTATATAAATCCGGATCCCACCATACATGAAAGACATCAACAACAACACCCACTTGTTCAGGTCTGTAAGATTCCGCAAGCGAATTGGCTAAATCTAATGATACAATCACCGATCGTTCAGCCGCGTACATCGGGTGTAATGGTTCAATCCCTAATTTCACACCATACGATTCAGCAAACGGCACCAATTGGGCAATCGCTTCTGCGACCATTTCACGCGCCACGATAATATCTCGGTCAGGTGATGGGCCGCACACCAAAACCAACACGTCTGTTCCTAGCTCCGCAGCTTCTTCCACCGCTTTTTTGTTATCATCCATCCTTTTCTGCCGCTCAATAGTCGTTGCAGCCGGGAACATTCCCCCGCGGCATAAACTAGAAACCTTGAGACCGGCATCTTTTATTAACCGTTTACTGGTCGATAACCCTAACTCTTCTACTCTATGACGCCATGGGGCAATCCAAGGAATCTCTGCTCGTGCGCAGCCTTCAATCGCCTCACGAAGATTCCATTCGTTTGTCGTAATTTGGTTTAAACTTAATTGCTCAAGATTTTCCATTATACATTTCCTCCTGACGAATACCTGCTACATTCAAAACCAAACTCATCCTTTCCATGGCAAGATCTGGGTCTGAGAGCAGGCCCGCCTGGTCTGCTAACACAAATAATTCCGCCAAGTGGACAATCGACCGGGCACTTTCGGCACCACCAATCATTCTGAAATGGGATTGATGGCCATTTAGATAAGCCATAAAAACGATTCCGGTTTTATAGGAATAAGTTGGTGCTTGAAATATATGCCTTGATAGAGGGACTGTTTTTTCCAATAACGTGTTATATCTTTCGATGTCCCCATCGTCCAGTGCATGTAGTGCTGCTGCTGCTGCAGGAGCGATTGCATCAAAAATGCCTAACAAAGCATGACTATATCCGCGGTTATCCCCTTTGATTAGGTCTGGATAGTTAAAATCATCCCCTGTATACATTTTAACTCCTGGTGGAAGTAATCTGCGCATTTCGATTTCCCTGTCAGCATCAAGTAAGGATACCTTTATACCGTCTACTTTCTCTTTATTATCCCATATGACATTAAGGCAAATTTCCATTGCGTCATCCAAGTTCTTATATCCCCAATACCCTGTCAGGGCTGGGTCGAACATGTCACCTAACCAGTGAAGAATGACTGGCTTAGCAACTTGCCGTAAAATATTGGCATACACTCTTTCATATTCATCAGGACCTTGAGCACATTCGGCCAACGCTCTGCTTGCCATTAAAATAATTTGTGAATTATTTTTTTCGACGAACTCACATTGCTCCTCATAGGCAGACTGAACATCATGCAAGGTAACGGAAGGACCTGGGCGAAGCTGGTCCGTTCCAGCTCCACAAGCAATTCGACCTCCCACTGACTTTGCTTCTGCTGCCGACCGTTTAATCAATTCTTTGGCCATGTCCCAATTTAGGCCCATACCACGTTGGGCAGTGTCCATTGCCTCAGCCACTGACAGACCAAGCGACCAAAGATGACGTCTGTATGCCAGCGTATTCTCCCAATCTACTTTTGCTTGTAAGACAGGGTCGGCATTTTCAAACGGATCACAAACTACATGGGCAGCTGAAAAGGCGATTCTACTTTTAAATTGACCCTTTGGAATGGAAAATGCACCTGATTTTCCAACAACATATTGATACTTACCACCGCTTTTACTTGGCAGTGTTAACAGCTTCCCCACTCTGTTTCACCCCCAAGCTTAATGCCGGCACATCAATCCAACGGCGTTCCTCCCATGATTGAAGGCCTAATTCTGCCAACTGCGTCCCTTTGGCTCCTTCTAATAGGTTCCAAGGAAATGGCTCATCAGCAACAACATGTTTTAAGAATAGCTCCCATTGTACTTTGAAACCATTATCAAAGAGTTGATTTTCAGGAACCGATTGCCATTGTTCGGTAAACGTAAATGGATTTTCAATGTCAGGATTCCATACTGGTTTTGGCGAATTCACACGATGCTGCGTCTTGCAATCCCTTAATCCGGCAACAGCACTACCGTCTGTCCCATCCACTTGAATGGTTAGAAGATCGTCGCGGTTCACTCTGACAGTCCAGGAAGAGTTTACTTGGGCGACAATTCCACCCTCAAGCTCAAAGGTTGCATAGGCTGCGTCATCAGCCGTGCAAACATAGGTGTCACCATTCTCATCCAGACGTTTAGGGATATGGGTTGCACCAAAGCATGAAACAGATTTCACCTCACCAAATAAGTTATCAAGGACATAACGCCAATGGGCAAACATATCAACGATAATCCCACCGCCATCCTCCTTACGATAGTTCCAGGAAGGGCGCTGGCCCGCCTGCCAATCCCCCTCAAATACCCAGTACCCAAATTCCATTCGAACAGATAAAATTCTTCCGAAAAAGCCTGAGTCTATTAATCTTTTTAATTTTAAAAGTCCTGGTAAAAATAACTTGTCTTGGACTACTCCATTTTTCACACCTTCTCGATAGGCTAATTCTGCTAATTCGAGAGATTCTTCTAAACTAGTGGCAGTTGGTTTTTCACAATAAATATGTTTTCCAGCTTTAATAGCCTTTCGAATCGCATCTGCTCTCCTTACGGTTGTTTGTGCATCAAAATAGATGGCATTCTTCGGATCAGCTAAACACTCATCAAAATTCGTACTCCAACGGGAGATGTTGTATTTCTCTCCTAAAGCCTGCAGCTTATCTTTATTTCTGCCTACTAGAATCGGGTCTGGCATAATTATATCTCCATTTGACAGGGCAACCCCGCCTTGCTCACGGATCGCAACTATCGATCTGACCAAATGCTGATTTGTTCCCATCCTTCCTGTTACACCATTCATAATTATACCGACATGTTTAACAGCCATACTTTAATTCCTCCTTTTACCTGACTATACAAAAATCACTAGCTAGCTCTTTGGCTTACTCTTATTCTAAAAAATCATCTAATGATTATCTCATTCATATCGGAAGGAAATTTGCAATATCGGAGGTGATTCAATACGATGCTACTCCAGGTTGACATGACGACACCTCTTCCCGTTACGAAGAAGAGGTGTCGCAGCCATTATTATTGATACACATTATTTGCTAAATAAAGGGATATCTGAGGTACATAAGTTATAACCAACAAAGCGGCAATCAGAACCAAGATAAATGGCAATGTTCCTCTTGTTACTCCCGCTAACGACAACTTACTAATTCCCGAAGCCACAAACAGGTTTAATCCAAATGGCGGTGTTAGCATTCCAATGGCGAGGTTGACAATCATGATGACGCCAAAATGGATGGGATCAATCCCCATTTCCAACACAACCGGTAAAAATAATGGAACCAAGATCAATACTGCTGCACTGGAATCCATAATCATACCAACAATTAACAAGATGATATTTACAATAATTAAGAACATAAATGGTGTTGCAGCATATTCAAGAAGTTTGCCCGCCACTGTAGAAGGGATTTGTTCATAGGTTAAATACCAGCTAAATACCTTTGAAGCGGAGATCACGAACATAATCATGGCAGAAGTTATGATCGATCTTTTAGTCACAGCGAATAATTCTTTAATCGTTAGTTCTTTGTAGATAAAGAAGCCAACAATCATGCTGTAAACAATTGCTACTGCAGCTGCTTCAGTCGGGGTAAATACACCAAAGTAAATGCCTCCAAGTACAATCAATGGCATCAAGATCCCCCAAATGGCTGATACGGAAGATGACCATAACTCTTTTCCTGTGGGTCTTGGATCCGGCTTATGTCCTTGTTTTTTTGCAATCACAAACCCCACAACCATAAGTACGAGACCAATAAAAATTCCTGGAAGAATTCCTGCGATAAATAACTTACCGATTGAGACCTCTGCTACAGAGCCATACACTAAAAACGTGATGCTGGGCGGAATGATAATTCCTAAGGAACCAGATGCACACATTAAACCAACCGAGAATTTTTCGGAATAACGAGCTTCTTTCAGAGAAGGAATCATAATTCCCCCAATGGCCGCAACCGTTGCCGGACTCGAACCGGATAATGCAGCAAAAAACATGGATGAAAGAACACCGGCTATGGGAAGGCCGCCGGTTGTCCAGCCGACCCATTTTTTCGTAAAATCAATTAACCGCTTGGATGTTCCCCCGGCCAACATTAAATCTCCGGCAAAGACAAAGAAGGGAATGGCCATGAGCGAAAAGGAATCAACCCCAGAAAACATCGATCTAGCTAGGGTGACAATGGGAACACCCGATTGAAATATGGCAACAATAGTACTTAGCGCAATTGCAATGGCAATAGGAACTCCTAATAAAAGCAAGAGGATAAATAATAGTAGTAACATCATAGCTTTGATGCCTCCTTTTTTGTTGGAGGAACGATATGGTTTGTCGGCCAAAAGATTTTCATATTATGAATGAGAAGCTGGATAAAGCGAATCAACATTAAACTAGCACCAACAGGTACCGCTAAGTATGGAATATACATTGGCATACCAGTTGATGGTGTGACTGTACCAAATTCTATAACCCCAGAAACCATCGTACTTCCAGACCAAATCAATACGATACAAAAAACAATACATAGTAAATTGGTTAACAACGAAAAGATCCTTTTCCCCTTTTCAGGTAAATACGTTACAAGCGCATCCATTGTGGCGTGGGCCTTTTCTCTTACAGCAATACTACTTCCGATAAAGATAAACCAAACAATTAAATATCTTGCGACCTCTTCTGACCAAGATAACGAGTAATTAAATACATATCTCAACACGACCTGTACGAACACTAATAATGAAGTAAAAATAAGGAAAATTACTCCCACATATTCTTCTAAGTGATTCAACATTTGATGAAGTCTTTTCATTGATTGACCCTCCCTCGAAAAAGAGACGGCTATAAGCCGTCCTTTCATTCCTTAGATAAACTAGAAATCTTTTATTTTTCTGCATCCTTAATTGCATCCAGCAGTTCTTGGCTGCCGCTTACACTTTTCTTAAATTCATCGTAAACCTTGCTAGTTGCCTTAACGAAAGCCTCTTTTTCTGAATTTGATAACTCTGTCATCTCAATTCCAGATTCCTTTAATGTTTTCATGTATACCTCTTCATCTGATGCAGCTTGTCCCCACTGCCAATCTGTGACCTCGGCTGCTACTTCATCGACAGTTTTTTGTAGATTAGCAGGGAGATCTTGATAGAATTTGTTGCTAATTATTAACGGATAGGCCATATATCCATGTGCACTTAGAGTTAAATAATCTTGAACTTCATAGAATTTCTTACTTACGATATTGCTTAATGGATTTTCTTGCCCATCAACTGTCTTTGTTTGTAGGGCTGTATACAGTTCAGCAAAGTCGATTGATACCCCTCCAGCACCCATCGCTTTGAATTGAGAAATTAACAATGGACTTTGGGACACTCGCATCTTAAGACCGTTTAAATCATCCGGGGATTTAATGGAATGCTTAGAATTCGTTAAGTGTTTAAATCCACCATCCCAATAGCCTATTGCTCTTAGTCCTTGTTTTTCTAAATGCTGGTTAAAGATTTCACCAAGTTTTCCGTTTACTGCTCTCTTGACATGTTCTCGATCCTTAAATAAAAATGGAAGGTCAAATACTTCAAATTGTTTAACAAAGGAAGGCAAAACTCCTGTAAACGGAGCGTTCATTTGAATGGTCCCAGCTTGCATTTGTTCGGTGATTTCCTGGTCGGCACCTAACTGTGATTCCGGATAAACCTCGACTTTAATCTGTCCGTCTGTTTTCTGTTCTAATAATTCTTTAAATTTTTCTGCGGCCTTTCCTTTAGCAGTTGATGCGCTTACAACATGAGCAAATTTAATAGTATATTCCTTCTTTTCACCTTTTTCCTTGTTCCCGCTGCCTTCAGTTTTGGTTGTCGAGCTACAGCCTGCAACCAACATTATGAGTAAAAGAATACTGATTGAAAAAATTCCCCATCTTTTTTTCATACCTCTAAGTCCTCCTTGAAAAAATGTTTTTTCTCTTGTCTCTATTTTGAATTTTCCGTCAATTAAAGTCTTATGAGTTTGAGAAACAAATTCTTAATTTTGGAGACACATATCTTTCCATCGTTTGTCTTGCATCTTAAGACACTGTATTGGAATTACTTGGAGACTTTTGACCAGATAAACGGTATTTATTTGGGGAGATTCCAACTAAATTTCGGAATGTGCGATAAAAGGTGGATAATGTTTCATACCCTACCTCAAAGCAAATCGAAACAATATCTTGATCCGTTTGCAATAGTAGTTCTTTCGCTTGGTTGACTCTTATTTTTTGCAAATACTGTAATGGTGTTTCATGAAACTTTCGTTTAAAAATATCATTCATGTACCTTGTTGATATTCCAAAAAGAGTTGAAAGACTTTCGGCCGTAATATTTTCAAAATAATTTCTCTCTATGTACTCCTTCATCTGAATGGAACGAATATCATTGGCATCTTGTACAAAAGTAAGGTCCTGTTGTCGCAACAACAAAATTATTATCTCTATTAGATAAACAGGCATGGACAATTTGCCAAAAAAGTCCTCATTTTTTTGTTCATAGAGCATTTTTCTGAATAAAGGCCGTATTTCACTTGCTGTGATCAAATCCATTTCAAAATGCCTTGATTTCTTTTGCATGCAAGCTAATAATTCCTCCTGTAAAGCCATTTTCATAGAAGGAATGGAGAATGCGATCACTAGCACCGTTAATTTGTTTGTCGCCCTAATGGAATGGATACAATTTGGATTGATTAGGACAACCTTATCTTTCGAAAAATCATAGGCCTTTCGATCCAGGGTAATTTCTCCTTCTCCTTCAAGAGCATAAAGGATTTGAAAATGATCATGATAATGGTCAGATACAAACTTTCCTTTACGGTGATTACTTTCATACAATGAGATTCCTGTGTCCGAAAACTCAAATTCTCTGTACAGTTTCTTATTCATATAATCCTCCCTTTTTTAAGAATACTTCTGTTTCTGTAAATTCGGATATACTAAATATTCTATAATTATTTTGTGTTTCCCTTTTATTCCTAAAGAACATTAAGATCTCTTGATTATTTAAGGTAAAGTCCTGTATTAACTAGATGATTTCGGCCATTTTATATATACTATGTAAGATACATGAATGATTAGAGGTATGATATGTTCTCATTAAAAATCGGTTATCGAACTGTCAAGACTGCTATTGGAGCCGCAGCTGCGATTAGTATTGCGCAATTTTTCGGCTTGAATTTCTTTGCTTCCGCAGGTATTTTAACAATTCTTTGTGTGCAGAACTCCAAGAAAAAATCGCTGCATGCTGCATATGCCAGATTTTTTGCCTGTATGCTGGCCATTTGCTTTTCATTTATCTTCTTTGAAACGATTTCCTACCATCCGGTTGTGCTCGGATTGCTGCTTTTGGCCTTTATTCCGCTTACCGTCCGTTTTAAAGTAAGTGAAGGGATTGTAACTAGTTCGGTCATTATTCTTCATCTTTACACAGGCAAAAACATAACGCTTGGAATTGTATTCAACGAGATCGCTCTTATTGCGATTGGAATTGGAGTTGCTCTTCTTGTCAATTTATATATGCCGAGCCTCGATGCTAAATTGAAACAATATCAAGTGGAGATCGAAGAAAATTTCCGAACGATCTTTCAAGAAATGGTCTCTTACCTTCGGACCAATGAAAGCCGTTGGCTGGGAAATGAAATCATTGAAACGGCCCGCTTGCTGGAGGAAGCCAAAAGCTTAGCGTTTAGGGATGTCCAAAACCATTTTCTGCGAACACAAGATTATTACTACCATTATTTCAAGACGCGTGAAAAACAATTTGAGATTATTGAACGGATCCTGCCGATGGTGACATCCATTGACCTGCTTGTCACCCAACGATATATGATAGCGGACTTTCTTGAAGAATTAAGCGAGGCCATTCACCCAGGAAACACGGCAAAGCATTATTTAAATCGTCTGAGTGATTTGCAAAATCAATTTAAGGAAGAACCTCTCCCAGCATCAAGGGATGAATTTGAAGCGAGAGCCCAGTTATTTCAACTCCTGAAAGAGATGGAACAATATTTACTGATAAAGAAATCATTAAAAGTGGATTAATCCCCTTTTAGGTCATATTACTTGAGAAATGCTCCTTTTTAAAAAGGAGCGTTTTATTTTGTATACCCATAAGATTGGAATCATCTCTTTTTAATAAATACACATTTTGCCACATTTTGATACCTTTTGTCATATCTATTGTTACTTAATAAAGAATCTATTAATCTATATTAAATAAATAATAATATAGGAGGAACAAAAGAAATGACGAAGAAAATAACTATGTCATTTATCGCTTTGATATTTAGTCTTTTGACGATTGTTGGGGGTGCTTCTGCTGAAACTGTTTCCTACAAACCTTCCCTAGTACATAAAAACGGGGCAATGGCATATGAACACATGAAATACTTAGCATATGAAATTGGTTCAAGGGTAGCTGGAACGGACAATGAGCGAAAAGCAGAACAATATATTAAAGGTCAATTCCAACGAATCGGATTTGAAACAACCGTACAAGATTTTAGCTACATAAGAAGAGGAACGACAACCAACTCCTCTAACGTTATTGCGTATAAACCTGGAAAATCAAGTAAACAGATCATTGTTGGAGCGCATTATGATTCTGTTTCTGTTGGACGCGGGGTTGATGATAATGCTTCAGGTGTCGGAGTTTTATTAGAAGTGGCTGAAGTGCTAAAAAATATTCCTACACCTTACTCCATTGTGTTCATCGCCTTTGGGGCGGAAGAAACCGGTTTAAGAGGCTCAAATTACTACGCAGCCAATATGACGCCAGCTGAAATTAAAAATACAATTGGTATGATAAATATGGATAGTCTTGCAGTCGGAGATAAGATGTATGTCTATGGTGGTCTTGGACATGCTGGATTCATCCGTGATCAGGCCTTGGAAATTGTAAAAAAGAAGAAATTACATGTTGGGACAAATCCCGGCTTGAATCCCGTTTATCCTGCAGGTACAACCGGTGATTGGAGTGATCATGCACCATTCAAAAATCTTGGTATACCATACGGATATTTAGAGGCAACCAACTGGGAAATCGGAGCACTGGATGGTTATGATCAAACCGTTAAATTTGGTGGTGTATGGCATACCGCTAACGATACCATTGAGTTTATTGAACGAGAATACCCAGGCAGAATCCATGAACATCTGTCTAGCTTTAGTACTCTGTTAACTGATCTTTTAAAGTTTATGGGTAAGACTAGTACTTCAAAATAAAAAGAATCATGATTAATTCAAAGGAGTGTTAATTTGGCTAACACTCCTTAGATATTTATACAAATTATCCTTATGGGACTTACATGTTCATTCACTTTTTTCAACCATCTTGAACGGAAAAAGCAGGTACCTGAGCTCCGATTAGCCAGGGACCTGCTCTTTTATAAAAATATCTAAGTTTCCCTTTACGCATCGAAATGTATATCGTTCGCATGATGTAATAAAAAGTCTGATGGACCTCTTCCGTATAAATACAATCGATGCATCGGTCTTGTCATGGACACGTACAACAATTTGACATCCAGATCTACCTTTGAGTATCGTTCTTCCAAGCATACAATCATAACGGCATCAAACTCCAGCCCTTTCGATAAATAAGAAGGTAAGATCACGATATGTCCCTTCTTCATCTCTTGCTTTTCCTCTAATAATTGAATCGGAAGATGGCTATTTTCAAAGAGTTGATGAATTCTTTGACATTCTCTCTCGGTACGACCAATGATGGCAATGGAGTGAAGCTCTTCCGCTATGAGTGCGGCAATATCTTGTTCCAGCTGCAGCCTAACCTGTTCCAGATTCGTAGGGTCAATCGTTTTAAAGTGTGGTTTTTGACCATGTCGAATGACGGGTTCGACCTTTGGCAGGTCTTGGTCGATCAACTGAAGGATATCGTTTGCTAAATTCATAATCTCAACAGTCGTTCGATAGCTTTTTTGTA
>Ga0213825_1001932_pt1 | contig 13606 bp, 15 predicted proteins | sample MC6MC0900MG_FD_179896 | JGI IMG/M metagenome (GOLD analysis project Ga0213825, IMG submission 179896) | Enriched soil aggregate microbial communities from Iowa State University, Ames, United States - MC6-MC0900-MG | ecosystem: Environmental > Terrestrial > Soil > Unclassified | place: USA: Iowa... | reverse complement strand
CTCTAGCCTTGGGAGGTTTGCATAATGGCGTCTCTCCCCTAAATATGGCAGAAGCCTTTACTGTTTTTCCAAATAACGGTATAAGAATGAAGACCCATGCAATTAAGAAAATTGTTGATGCAGAAGGGAATGTTATCGCCCGGTGGAAACCCAAAAAAGTGCGAGTTACAACAAAAGCAGTTACTGACAGTATGACGACTATGCTCCTTGGGGTGGTTGAGCAAGGAACAGGTAGTGCTGCACAAATACCCAGTCGGGAAACCGCAGGGAAAACCGGGTCCACTCAGGTACCGATTACAGGAATCAATGGTGTAAAGGACCAATGGTTTGTAGGGTATACTCCACAACTGGTTGGCGCCATTTGGGTTGGCTATGATAAAACAGATGAAGAGCATTATTTAAAGCCAATGAGCAATAAAGGTTCAGCGGTTGTTTTTCGTGAAGTGATGACGGAAGCATTAAAGAATGAACCAAACGAAAGCTTTAATGTCCCGCATATCGCTGCCTTGATTGAAAAGAAAAGGCAAGAAGAAGAAAAGAAGAATCGGTTTAATTTTCAAGAGAACTTTAATAATGAGGTTCAGAAATGGGAAGAAAAATGGAATAAACAAAAAGAAAAGTGGAATAAAAAGTGGAAGAATAATGGGAAAGGTAATGGTTACTAATCGTTCTTTGGACCAACTCCAACAGGGGAGCACTGACCTGACTGGATAAAAAAAGAAGCCTCTAAACGAAACTTGTTAAGGGGCTTTTCTTGTTAATAAGTTATTCCAACGCGGGAACCAATAAATTCATTGGTAAATAGCTGCCCAAACGCAAAATCAGCTGTATCAAAAATTGAGATGGAGGAGGGATTATCAGGAAGAAAGTCCTTTTCGTACCTATAATGCCCTTTTCTTTCGCCTATAGGCAAGTAGGTAGGACAGACGACCGTCCAATCTAGGCCAGAATCCCTTAATATTAAATAGGCTTTTAAATGTTCTTCTGCATCCCGTGTACTTTTCCGTTTCGACTCAGAAGATTGAAACCGATATAAATAGGGTACAGACCTGGCTTGAAGAATTCCTGCTGTTCCAATGCTAATTATTCGCTGTATGCCTTGCTCTCTCATCTGCTTTATAATGAATGGCATGGATTCAGACAGAGTGGTGGTGCCATCTGTATTTAATGCACAAATTACTGCATCAGAGCCAGATATGCAATTTGAAATGTCATTTTCATTTAGCACATTTCCTTCCTTAACAAGAAGACCATCTCCACTAAATTTAAGTTTTCTACTATCCCTCACCAGTACACGGACATTATGTTCCTGGGATAAAGCATTCTCTAAAATAATTGTTCCAACTCTGCCTGTTGCACCGAAAAGGCAAATGTTCACAAAAAGTTCACCTCTTAGTCAATAAAGTGTAATAATCATCACTTGCTATCCCTGGCCTATGTGATATTTTAAAAATGTTTAGGCATGCAATTAAATATTATAGGGGTGGGAAGTTTATGTCAGAGTATTCAATTGTATTATTGATCGGTAGTTTTTTAATTCTTTCTTATTATATCGGATATACAATTATTAAACATTAAATTTTGAACTGCAGACAAGTGTCTGCAGTTTTTTTATATAGTAAAATGCTATTTCTTTAATAAAATCGATAGGAATGGGTATATATATTGAAGTATATGAATTTGTGAGGTGTGGATGAGACATGGAGAATTATCGTATCGAAAAAGATACCCTTGGTGAGGTTCGTGTGCCAGCGGATAAATATTGGGGAGCGCAAACACAACGAAGCAAGGAAAATTTTAAAATTGGCTCTGAAAAGATGCCTTTGGGCGTGATTTATGGTCTGGTTTTTATTAAAAAGGCTGCAGCCATTGTCAATTCTCAATTAGGAAAACTCAGCGAAGAAAAAATGAAGGCGATTATAAAAGTATGTGATTCCATTCATAACGGTGATATGGATGAACATTTTCCGTTGGTCGTTTGGCAAACCGGCAGTGGTACACAATCCAATATGAACGTTAATGAAGTCATAGCCAATCGGGCAAATCAATGGCTAAAAGAGCAGGATGCCAGCTTTGAAATAATTCACCCGAATGATGATGTCAATATGTCGCAGAGCTCTAATGATACCTTTCCAACCGCTATGCATATTGCAGCTTATACTATAATCGTTAAGGATCTCCTCCCTGTTATATCAGAATTAAAAAGCACGCTCCTTGGAAAAGAAAAGGATTTTTCAAAGATCATAAAAATTGGGAGAACACATTTGCAGGATGCAACCCCATTAACGTTGGGACAAGAGATCAGCGGATGGCGGGTTATGATTGAAAAGTGTGAAAGGATGATCACAGAGGCAAGCAAGTATCTGCTTGATTTGGCGATAGGAGGGACTGCTGTTGGTACAGGAATCAATGCTCCATCGCAATTTGGTGACAAGGTGGCTGAGCAGATTTCTACTCTCACAGGTTATCCATTTCGCTCCTCAGAAAATAAATTTCACGCCTTAACAAGTCATGATGAAATTGTACATGTCCATGGTGCCCTTAAAGCCTTGGCAGCTGATTTAATGAAAATAGCTAATGATGTCCGCTGGCTTGCTAGTGGGCCACGCAGTGGGATTGGCGAACTTAGTATACCCGCCAATGAGCCAGGGAGTTCAATTATGCCTGGAAAGGTAAATCCTACTCAGAGTGAAGCGTTGACGATGATTGCGTGCCAGGTTTTTGGTAATGACGCAGCAATTGGTTTTGCTGCAAGTCAAGGGAACTTTGAGTTAAATGTGTTTAAACCAGTGATTATTAATAATTTCATTCAATCAATTAGGCTCCTCTCTGATGGAATCAAATCTTTTAATAAAAATTGTGCATTAGGTCTCGTGGCCAATGAAGAAATTATTAAGGAACATGTAAGCCGCTCATTGATGCTGGTTACAGCGTTAAATCCACATATAGGCTATGAAAAGGCTGCTGAAATTGCCAAACTTGCATTTAAGGATAATTGCTCATTACAGGAGGCAGCTATAGAATTAGGCTATGTTTCAGAACAACAGTTTTCAAACTGGGTTCGGCCGGAAAATATGATTTGACAAAATGAAAGCCCCCTTCGTGAGAAGGGGGCTTAGCCATAATATTTATTTGTATTTACTGGGTTTTCTAAAAATTAGCGTTGGAATCCGCCAAGTTGAGATTCAGCCATTGCTACAAGACGTTTTGTAATTTCTCCTCCAACAGAACCATTGGCACGTGAAGTAGTGTCTGCACCAAGATTTACACCAAATTCAGAAGCAATTTCATACTTCATTTGACTAAGAGCTTGCTCGACGCCTGGTACTAGTAGTTGATTAGAGTTGTTGTTACTTGCCATAGTTGAATAACACTCCTCTTAATAAGTTTGGGGTCAGTATGGAATTGAACCATAATGGAGATTAAACCATTGCCGCCTTGGCCTAACCCATAATTATCAATGTTACCTTTGATAAGTTTTTTACAAATTGGAGATTCATTCATTATCTTATTTTGGTTGGATGAGTCGGACTTGCACCGGCTATAACCCTGGTTGGTTTCATCCATCGTTGTAAGTAGCTGTTGTTGCTTGCTTTGTAATATTTATTATGATTCAAACGGACGGAGATATTCAAAAAGTTAATTAGTAATTTATTCCATTACATATAGGTGGAAGGTTAACACAAACTAGGGGTAAGAACTAAACTAAAAGGGTGAATGGAATGTCAGAATGCCCAGTATGTAATGGTTTTCGAGAAGCCTATTTATTATGTTCAAATTGTGGTGAACCTATGATGGAAAGTGGTCGTCTTATGGATTTTTATGATGATTATAGTCCATATATGGAAATAGACTTAATGAAAATGGAAGATGGATATCCCGATACGAACTCGGGTCAGAAGTGTCCCCATGTGTATCGCTGCCAAGTTTGTAATCAAGAGGATATTTTTTTTATAAAAGAATAAGCCCCGCTTTGAAAACGGGGCTTATTCTATATGCCGCTAAACGGGCGCTTGCGATATCTTATAATGGACGAATACGTGATTCCGTTTCTACATCAAAGAAATGTGCTTTGTTCATATCAAACGCTAGTTCTATTGTATCTCCCGGATGAATATCCCCACGAGAATCTACACGGGCTACGAAATCTTGGTCAGCAATACTTGAATAGATCATTAATTCCGCTCCAGTTAACTCGGCAACATCCACAGTTGCATTAATCTTAGAGCCTGCAGACGCATCAATGAAAACCGGCTCATCATGAATATCTTCCGGGCGAGTTCCAAGAATGATTGATTTTCCAACGTAACCTTGCTCGCGAAGATATTTCATCTTTCCTTCAGGAACAGCCATCGATATTTTTCCAATGACAAATTTTCCATCTTCCAGTTTTCCGTTAAAGAAATTCATTGCCGGAGAGCCGATAAAGCCTCCAACAAAAACATTCTCAGGTTTTTCATATACTTCTTTTGGGGAACCAACTTGCTGAATGATACCATCTTTCATAACAACAAGTCGTGTGGCCATTGTCATTGCTTCTGTTTGGTCGTGAGTAACATAGATAGTAGTTGTATCTAAGCGACGGTGAAGTTTAGCAATTTCAGCACGCATTTGCACACGAAGCTTAGCATCTAGATTTGATAATGGTTCATCCATTAAGAATACTTTGGCATCACGGACAATCGCACGACCTAATGCTACACGCTGACGCTGACCACCTGATAATGCCTTAGGTTTACGTGTTAAGTATGCTTCTAAACCAAGAATTTTTGCCGCGTCATTGACTCGACGTTCAATTTCATCTTTTGGAAACTTGCGCAGTTTTAATCCGAACGCCATGTTATCATATACAGTCATGTGTGGGTAAAGCGCGTAGTTTTGGAAAACCATTGCGATATCTCGATCTTTTGGGGCCACATCATTGACTCTTTTTCCATCAATATAGAATTCACCTTTGGAGATATCTTCAAGTCCTGCAATCATACGAAGCGTCGTAGATTTTCCGCACCCTGATGGTCCAACAAACACAATAAACTCTTTATCTTCAATATGTAAATTGAAGTCCTGAACAGCGGTCACTTTATTATCATAAATTTTATAAATGTGGTCTAATTTTAACTCTGCCATTTGAATGCCTCCCTTAATCTTGTTAAGTAACAGTTTACATTCAGAGGAAGAAAATCAATATGGACAGAGTGCACAAAGTTTGAAAACGCTTTTTTAGGCAGATTGTTGTTATTTATCTAAACTTTGCTCAAAAAGGAGGCAAGCTAAAAAAACGGTAAAAGCACCATAAAAGTCCTTTAATTGAATACCGGATTTATCGATGAATTTATCGATTCGATATTGAAGTGTATTTCGATGAATATATAGTTTTTTAGCCGTCAAACTGGCATTTAAATTATTTTCAAGGAAAACTTTGATTGTTGAATACAACTCATGATCCTCTTTAAAAACTCTAAATATTACCTGAATGACCCTTTGCTTGATTTCAGGTGGTAAGTGATAAGCTAAATAAGCTGGGAAGATGCGCTCGAATGTTAAGATATTCAGGTTGGTGATTAAATTCGCCAATCCAAAAGAAAAGTATTCTTTCTCCCCAAGAAATTTTGAGCGAAGTTGATTGGACATAGGATGGAATTTTCCAATAAAAAAGGAGATTTTTACAAAAAGGTCACTTTCAAGTGTTTCTGTCATTGAAATCAATTCTTCATCTGTTAGAGTAATCGTGTTACCCTCTTCAATGACAATACCTCGACTGCTGTTTTCCCAGATGATAATAACTTCTTCGCTGAAAAATCCCTTTAAAGCAGACTCAATCTCGGTTTGAACCGCATCAGTATTATTTAATTGAATCTGAATGAACCGAAGGTATGTCTCAGGTTTATAATTAGGGAGAGGCCCATCTGAGAATAAATACAGATCCCAACCCTTTGCAGTCGAATTGCTGGTAGGAGTTTGAAAGTCAATTAATTGATAAAGCGTTTTAAGAAGGGTTAATTCCTTTTCAGTTAGCTCTCCTTTCGGAATGCTAATCCATTCGTTTTCCATCTCATTGAAGAAGATATAAGACTGTTCAGAGGGATTCACTGGTTTATCGGGAAATAAAATAGAATTTTTATAAATAGACAATAATTTTTTTAGCATGATCAATTTCCCCATTTATTAAAAATTTCTTTTAACTTATTATAACAGTAGTTAATGTAAGCATGAAATAAAAAAGGCCAGCCTATGTTTTTTAGGCTAGCTTGTCATATATAGAAGTCAAAATAGATTAATCGCATTCATAGGGTGGTTGTTCTTCGTGGAACTCATGGGCTTCTTCGATATTAGTTGTATCGTGGCGGGAATGGACAGAACCACCTGACATACCTTCGTTAATCATTCGATCAACATCCATGAACAACTTATCTCTGCCTTCATAAGCTGAACCTAAATCAGTTACCTTGTCTTTTCCTTTGTCCATAACGATCATCCCTTTCCATTAACTATCTTTAGTTTGTGGAAAAGGTAAGTTTTCATGCACTGTTAAGATCCTGACAGGTCCTTACTCATATACGTGGAAAAGCATTAGCTCATGGATTTGACTTGATAATGCCTCAATTTCCTCTCGTTCTGGTACATTCGTTGTCCACTCTATTTTCCCAGTTTGGTGATAGACTCCTGTGACTCTTTGCTTTTTATGGTAAAAGGAAAAATTCCAGCCCGGAATATTTTTATTTTCAAATAGTGGCTTGAATTGAAAGTGCATTAGCATCGTGAAATCCCCCTTTTATTTTACTTACTTCTAGCTTACCTTGTTTGGGAGATTTTTTAAATAGAATTTTCTGTTAATATTTTGTTAGTTCTGAAAATTTGAGAGTTGGAGGAATAAACGGCAAAGCTGCTCAATCTTCTTTTCTTCAATTTCTAGTTCATCAAAGCTCATTGGTTTGGAATTTACCTCGTAAATATAATACTGCCCCGTTTTACTTACACCAGCATCAATAGAAAATTCACCGAAATAGCCAAAACGATTAGATAATGCCTTTCCAATAGACGGGACGATTGCTTGAATAAAATCATCATGCACCGCTGTTTTCAACAGTTCATAGGGCAGGAGCCTGCCGCCGGAGGGAATATGCGTTGTAAGATTTTGTTGTTGTGATTGTCTAATCCCAACCCCTGTTATCATATATTCACCATCATTTGCATGGGCAAGAATACGAAAATCGAAACGATTACCCTCATACTCAGCAGATAATATTTCCTCTTGTGCTATATAAGTTTGCTCAAGAAGTTTCTCGCTCCATTTCTCCCAAAAATGATTAAAGGATTGATAATTTGCATGAATCTGGATTCCTTCCAATTGAACTTTTGAAGAATCCATCAATTTTAAGCGGAAAATGCCTTTCCCTTTTGAAGATTGAGCAGGTTTTAAGTAAATACTTCCTTGCCTCTTTAGAAAAGTTAACAAATCCACTTTTTTCTGGATGACAATGGTTTGCGGCAAAAAGTTTTGCAATAATGGAAGGGTTTTAAGTAATTCAAATAACTCAAATTTATCGATAAAACATGGGTTGAAAAAGGGGATATTTTTCTCCTTTAAAATCGAAAAAAATGTTCGGTATTGATCGTTTTGTTCTGAATTTCGGAACGGAACCCGATTATAGACGAGGTCTGGATAACGAAAGCTTTCCTTAATCCAGTAATTTTTATCTGGTAAAAATGTATAGCCTGTAATAAAATCTGAATCTGCATCTTCCGGAGTAAAGACAAAGCTTATTCCATCAAGTGAAATAAGCTTCTTTTGTAATGCTATAAAAAGCGGTCGATTCCCCGCGATGGAACCGTTGGAAGTGCTTGCTGACATAATCCCAATCAATGGACCTGCTTGATTGGTTTTCATGTGAAAATCTCCTCTGGATGTAGTAAGGATTGCTCGGTAAGAAAAACAGCAAAAGCAATGGATAATTTGCGGGTGAGCAAATCAAAATCCTTTAATCCGGGATGAGAAAAGATCGTTCTTCCAGGTTTAGAATTTGCCTCAAAAAGCCAAACATCTCCATTTCGGTCGATCCCTAAATCAAAACCAATCTCTCCGATAATGCCTTCCACGTGCCTATCCAAAGAGTTGCTTAAAAGCAGTGCGGCATCGGAAAGTCTTTCTTTATGCAAAGTACTTTCTTCAAGGGGGGAAATTTCTTCAATTGTTTTAATTTCACCACCGCTTCTGGTATGAGTGGTCACGCTGCCGGGCCCTGCAATTTTTGCCGCAATCGCGGATACATGCCAATTTCCCAGATCATCTTTATTCGTGTGAACACGAAAATCAATCGTTCGAGATTCTCTTCTTAGTAAATTTATTCCCTGTTGTACCACCATTTTTTCAAGTGATTGATTAGAGAAAACATTACTCATCAATCGTTCTAAACTTGAAAATTTTCGCAAACGATTTACCCCGTTTTCATCTTGGTAGCGGCAATAATAATCATCACTGTACTTGTCATATATTAATTGGTGAACACCTAATCCAAGACTGCCATTTTTGGGTTTAATGTAAACATGGCCATGGGTGGAAAGCATCGTCTCGATAGAGGAGAAGGATGTAAATGGCAGCGTTTCGGGCAGGAATTTGGCAACTGTTTCATCTTGAATAAGCCTTTCATGAATATCAAGCTTATTAAAAAATCCGGGATTATACCATGGAATATGGTATTCCTTTTGCAGGCGATCTCTTACCTTAATTAATATGGGGTTACTTTCACTTTTCCGATTGGGGAGCCGATCATAAATAACATTAGGAAAGGGAACTTCCACCGTCTCCCAGGCATCATTATGAAAAAGGTACCCTTCTATGATACCTTGTTCCCAATCAATATGCTGTTCACCAAATATAAAAGGGAAGGCCCCAACGATTTTATTGACGGAAAGAAGTTTTGAAAAAAACACTGTTCTTTCGCCAATTGGTTCTGCGGGTATAGTGGTAAATCCTGCTGTGAAAATACCTACAAGTGGACCGATGATAAGACTATGGTTATCGAAAAAAACATGTAGTGGAGTGTTGAAGTTAGGGAAATGGAGTGCTTTTTGAATTTCTCTACTAATCGAAATTCGATCATTTTGATCTGGATGAGGGATAAAATCAACTTCTATTGATCTTGATCCAAAAGCAATCCGTGATAACTCTTTTTCCTTAAGAAATGTTGGAGGGCAGAAAACAATCAATTGATCATTTTGAGCAACTTCAATGAGATAATGTTTTCTCATAATAGCTCTTCCTTTCTTTTGAATCTATCTGAGTAAGGTGTTTCCCATAAAGAAGTGGGGCTAGATTCAGAGCATCCTCTAAGTCTGGCTGGGTTTGCAAAAGCACCTTTCTCCCTGGCTTTGAATTTACATCCAGGATCCAAATTGAACCATTTTTTGCTATGCCGATATCTACACCAAGCTCAAATAATGGTAAAAATGCACTCTCTAGGAGCGGAGGAAGATTGGTGAGAATGTATTCTAATTCCTGATTCATATATTCCTTAGTAGCAGAAGGAAGAGATTTAGACCAATCCGCAAAGGGGAGAGCGAACCCGCCTGCACTTAAATTTGATAAAATACCGCCAGTATTTCCCCTTCGAACCCCTCTCCCCAATTCATTCCATTTTCCGTCCATATTTTTTTGGAGGAGGATGCGAATATCGAATGGCTGAAGTTGGGTATTAGATAACTCTAGATACGGTTGCATTAGGTATTGACGATTCCCAATCAGGGATTGTAACCACTGGATTAGCTTTGTTTCATTTGGGAAAATCCGAGAGATAATATTCTTTTGTTTTTCAGTTTTAACATGAAAGGATTTTTCATTTTTTTTCAGATAGTAAATGCCATGCCCTTGCGAACCGTTAATCGGTTTTAAAATAATCCTTTTCATTTTTGTTAATTCATTTAACACGATGTTTGTATCGGAAACAAATAGAGTCACAGGTAAGTAGGGGGATAGTACTGTTTTTCTTAAAACGTCATAGAGTTCAAGTTTATTGGGCAGTCCATATCCTAAAAAGGTGGTATCGGTTCTGGTTTTTAGCCAAGATACGATTGGAATGCATTGTTTGGAATGCTCATCATCACCGTAAAAGCACCGATCATAAATAATCGCAGGAATGGGAAATTCACTTTTGACCCAAGATTTAGAAATTGAATTAAATTTTTCCCCGTTTATCTGTAATGTCAGTGGGTTTATTTTTGAAGGAAGGAAGCGAAAGCATTCCATTCCACAGGATTCTGCAAGCTTTGCGATTTCGTTTATATAGGGCTGTTCACTTTCCATGCTTACTGTCATTATTCCAAATGCAATCAATTTATTGGTCCCCCTTTATCATGGTCGATTCAAATGCAAGTGATGTACAAAATTGAATTAGCGCCTTAGCAGAGGGTCTAATTTTTCCTACCCCGTCCTCAAAGTTTTTAGAAGGTTTCGAGTTTACTTCAATGATCCACAATTCCCCATTTAGGTCGACCCCTATGTCAATCCCTAATTCTCCAGTAATCCCAGGTGAAGAACAACTAATAGTCTCAGCCGTTTTGATCGCCAATTCCTTCATACGTGCAAGTACTTCTATCGATTTTTTAGGACCTAAACAGGTGCGTAGAACGTTTAGGGGTTTGAGAATTCTCCCGCCCCTTGCGATGTTGGAAACGAACTCGTCTTCTGCTGCGACCCTGGCCACAATGGATGTAACCTGCCAATGATTATTTTGATCTTTATGACATAAGACTCTAAAGTCCATTGCACAGAATTCGTAAGTAACTAATTCTATACCCTGCTGAATAATATAAAATCGATTATCTACTAATGGCTGAATATATTGGTGAATTTCATCTAATTCGTATTGATTTCTAGAGTTGCTGTTACGTGATGCGAGAGAGGTGTGCAAAGAGTAGTGGTTATTCTCCCCCTTTTTTAACTTAATAATATTTCTTCCTTGACTGCCATGAACCGGCTTAATAAACACTGTTCCAAATTCTTGTGCAAGTTCATATAAGTGTTCTTTCGTGTAAATTTTTGTTTTTGGTAAAAACGGATAGAGGTGTTTCTCTTGAAATATTTGATTATAAACTTCCCATTTTGAAAGAAAGCCCTCATTAAAAAGTGGTATCTGCAGGGTTTCAAGTCTTTGACGAAAATGCAGGAAGGACTTCGATTGTTCTAGCTTGCGGGAATGGATTCGGTTGTATATCACATCTGGTAAAGGATGTTCGAAAGGACTCCATTTTCCATTTATAAGGTAATATCCGCGATTTAAAAAATGATTAAATGAAAAGACATAAAAAAACCCGCCAGCTTCGGAAATTCCATGATGAAGCTCTTCGCAAAAAGCGTGAATAGAGCGAAAATGGGGCTCCTCTTCCTGATTTGAAGGAAAATCAGTCAATAGTCCAATCACAGGTCCAAGCTTAAGAGTAGATAGATCAGGCTGATAGATGGCCTGAAATTTATAGCTTTGGACGGGGAGACAAAAATCCTTTAGGATATTTTCGGGGATTAACATCATATTTGGTTCCATTTCTACCGTTTTAACTTTTGTCTTTATTGTCTTGTTTCCTAATTTAATATATAAGTCAAGGTTATGATTCTTTAGTAAATTGGTATACAACTGGTTTGACATTTTCACTTGACAGTCTTTTTTATTTATAGGTTTCCTCGGCTTAATCGTAATTGCGGTTAATGGAAAAGACATAAGCATTCCTCAATTTCTACCCAGAGCCTATAGGCATTAGTTGATATAGTAATGTATGTAAAATCAATCTAGATGGTGATATTAACATTCTCGCATTTTGGTGAATAGTTTGTTATAGTTGATTCGGATTAGAAAAGCTTATTATTTAAAAGGAGTGGTTACCAATGCCAGTTAATTTATATGATTCCGCGTATGCATTAGAAACAGCGATTCGTCAAAGTGACGAATATAGACTATTACAGCAAGCTTACCAAGAAGTAAATGCAGACCCTGCAGCAAAACAAATGTTTGATCAGTTCCGCAAAATCCAAATGGACCTGCAGCAGAAGCAAATGATGGGGCAGGATATATCAGAACAAGAGATTCAGCAAGCCCAGTCCACCGTTGGAGTCGTTCAGCAAAATGAAAAAATTTCTCGGCTTATGCAAGCTGAACAACGGATGAGCATGGTCATTGGAGAACTAAACAAAGTAATTATGAAACCATTAGAAGACCTTTATGGGAAATTGTAAACTTAAGTAGAAAAGCCTTCGGAGTGACTGAAGGCTTTTTTTTATATGATAGAAAATCATAAATTTCGACTTTGGAAATTGTCCAGCTCCAGCTTTTCTGTTCTATAAATGCATAAAAAATCATAAAAGTGATATAAAGGCTATTTCACCAAGAACAGGGGGCAACGTTATGATTTATCGCTTGCTTGCTTTAAATATTGATGGCACGCTTCTTCAAACAAATGGAAAAATCCATAAATCAACAAAAGAGGCAATTGAATATGTTCAGCAAAAAGGTATCTATGTCACCCTTGTAACTTCGAGGAGTTTCCCATCTGCAAGAAAAGTAGCTAAAGCGTTAAAAATAAAATCCCCACTTATCACCCTTCAAGGCGCATTTATTGCCAGCTCTGAGGATAAACCAATATATGTTCAAAGAATAAATGAGGATATAACCTACGATGCCATTAGTTTCCTAGAGGCGCTTCCATGTCAAATTCGCCTGGTCCATGAACAATTTTCTTTAGCCAATAAATTAAAACTAAGTAATAATTTATTGGCTAAAACGGTTTTTACCTCAGGGGACCCAGTTTTCTACTCACAGCAATTTGTTTCGTCCCTTACTGAATATTTACATGATCAGCCGGTCAGCCCGCCGAAGATTGAAGTTTATTTTGAAGATGAGAGTGACCTTCAAGATGCAAAAAAAGCACTAAGGAAAATGTTTACTGAGATTGACATGATTGAACTCGACTCGTTACGGTTAGATATTGTACCGGCGGGTGTTTCAAAGTTATCAGGGCTATCCTATCTAGGGAGCCAACTGGGAATCCAAAGAAAAGAAATGGTTTATATCGGTGATGGTCTAGATGATATTACATTGCTTGAGGCCGTGGGACTTGGAGTATCGATGTGGAATGCCAATTTCGAAGTGAAGAGAGCATCAGATTGGGTTACTAGGTCAGAGAATGAACATGGTGTTGCATATATGGTCAAAGAACACTTTAGGAAACAGCAGCCAATCGAGTTTTTAAGAAGGATGAACATTATCAAAAAATAAGGTGAGAAGATATCAGAGGTGATTTCCTTTGATATCTTTTTTATTATTCAATTCTTCTAAAGGAATAAGGTATCGTAATGACGAATAATTTATAGAGTTGGCCACATTTGATGCTGCATAAGGAGAACACTTTCATAATTGGAGGGAAATGTAAATGATGCAAACCGCATTAACAATGACTCAAATGATTGAAAGGGCAGAAAAGTATTTTCCAAAGAAACAAGTTGTATCAAGAACGGCAAGTGGCATCCATAAATTTACTTACAAACAAATTACTGAAAGAATGAGAAGGCTTGCAAGCAGCCTGGAGAAGCTGGGTATTTCAAAAGGCGAACGGATCGGGA
>Ga0213825_1001929_pt1 | contig 13620 bp, 10 predicted proteins | sample MC6MC0900MG_FD_179896 | JGI IMG/M metagenome (GOLD analysis project Ga0213825, IMG submission 179896) | Enriched soil aggregate microbial communities from Iowa State University, Ames, United States - MC6-MC0900-MG | ecosystem: Environmental > Terrestrial > Soil > Unclassified | place: USA: Iowa... | reverse complement strand
TTGGCATGCTTTGAAAATTTAGCACGCCCATAATAATAACCCATTACTACACCAAAAAGTGCGTGACTTGAGACGGGTAATAATGCTCGCATAAAGGCTGTATTCAAACCGAAAGAAAATAAGTATAAGACATTTTCAATTGTTGCAAATCCTAAAGATATACTTGCACCGTACAATATGCCATCATAAGGGTCATCAAATTCCACGTGATTGTAAAGAGCTATTAACAGAACAAACCATTTAAAAAACTCTTCTATAACACTTGAAAAAAGGACATCTTGCATATAAAGATATCGAAAAACCCCTTCCTCTGTTAATACATATTGTAAAAACAAAATAGGGAATGTTAAAAAAGCGCCATATAAAAACGTTTGAAGTAAAGTTTTTCTTGGCTCCGTTGCCATTTGATTGCGCAGATAGAAGTAACTAAAAAGCGCTAGACCGGGAGCAATGGCAGCTGATAAAAGGATGATCATGTTGCCGGCTCCTTTCAACAATAAACTACTATCATTATACCATGTAATGACAAAAAAACTTTTTAAAAGGAGATTTATTTTTATGAGAAAAACAATTTTATTAATCCATACAGGTGGCACAATATCGATGGCAATGAGTGATGAAGGTGCGGTTATGCCAAACAAGGAAAATCCACTCATAAAAGAGAGTAAAAAACTTGATTCGCTGGCAGCAATTAAAGAAGTGGAGGCATTTAACCTGCCTTCGCCACATATTACGCCGCAAGAAATGCTTCATTTACGTAATTTAATTATGGAAAAAACTTCAACCGAGCAGTTTGATGGTGTTGTTATTACACACGGCACTGATACGCTAGAAGAAACGGCCTATTTTTTAGAGTTAACAACAAATTTATCGATCCCGATTGTGCTAACAGGTGCGATGCGTTCCTCTAATGAGCTCGGTGCAGATGGCGTCTATAATCTAGTGGAGGCAGTGCGCGTAGCTGTAGATGAGGAAGCACGGGACAAAGGGGTGCTAGTGGTCATGAATGATGAGGTTCATCTCGCTGTCAACACGACAAAGACGAGCACGCACTCTTTCATAAGTTGTTTCAAATTTCTCAATATAGTTTTTTAGTTTTTTTAATATAATTATTATAAATATAAACTATATATTTAATTGAATTTCAGTTTGCAATAACACAAAAAATATTATTTTTACATAATGTTTTTAACCTTCTGATATAAAGTTAATTCCAATATGCCATAAAAGTTAGTCATTACATTTAGAGTAAAACACAAAAGAGCTAGAAGCATAATAGCTTTAAGCCCTTTTATCGTTATTTCTAAAGTGTTTTATTTAAGTGCAATACCTAAAATGAATTGTAACCCTGCACTTTATTTGCAAGCATTAACATTAACTTTAAACGTGCTTTTTTGGGTTCAAAATCGCCCCCCATTATAACACCTATGTTTTTCAAGTTATTTGCACTACCATAATAATCATAAGTTGGGAATACTCGTCCTTCTTCTGTTGCTGTAACTAAAACAATTTTCGTACCTTTTGCACACAATTTTTCAATTACTTGAGTCATTGCTGGAGTCACTTGTCCTCTCCCAGCACCCACAAGCACAATGCCCTCTACGTTTTTTTCATATAGACAATCCAATATAGTCGAATTTGAACCTAAGTATGAATACACAATTTCAACTGTGGGGTATTCCTTTTGTATTCTGTAATTCTCTTTTATAGTTGGTTTTTGATAAATAATAACTTCATCGTTGTCGATATATCCCAACATACCATATCCGATAGCTCCAAACCCATTAATACTTGATGAATGATCCTTTTTTACATATTTTGAATGTAGAATTTTCTCATTAAACACAACGCACGTTCCAATATTCATTGCATATTCACTAGAAGCAACTAATAAAGAATTTCGTAAATTAGAATAAACATCTGTTCCAATATCGTCTGGTGATTTTTGTGAACCAGTAACAATTATTGGTCTTTTATCATCAATAGTTAATTCTAAGAAATATGCTGTTTCTTCTAAACTGTCAGTTCCATGAGTTACAACTACCCCATTCACTTCGTTATCCTCAAATACCTTACAAATTGTTTTGTTCAACTGATTCAGATTTTCAAAAGTCATATGCATTGACGGTACTTGGAATAAATCAATTAGAATTATGTCAATTTCTTCTTCAAGCTGACACATTGATAAAATTGTTTTTCCATCTAATTTACCCGACTCTAATTTATTATCTTGATTACGTTGACTGGCGATTGTTCCACCTGTCGTTATTAATACTACTTTTTTCTTCATTTCTTTTCACCTCCACCTAATTATAAATTATTTTTCACATTGTGGATAACTTTATTCTCTTATCTTCACATTCTTAAATTCCTCATATTTCAATGTTTTTTCAACAAAATGACTTATCGAAATTTTATTAATGTAAATGCATACGTGTTCTTTATCTTACTACCACCACACCCTCATTTTAGTCTAATATAAGACTCTTATAGTGTATTTGGAGATAATTCACCATTTATTTTAATATAGCTTAGATTTCATCAAGTTTACTCACTTTTTCGATAAACAATCCAATTATTAAATACTCTATTATTGAAGGTGTTACAGGTAATTTATTGTTATGTGCCAACCACTACCCCCTCTTTATCATTTTAAAGATATAAGAATATTAACTAGCAAAATCATTTTTATGTATATTAATTATCTGACAAATTATTTTTATTACCGCCAATCCTTAACGCTAAAAAACCGCATCTGCTTATGATACGGTTCAGCATATATATATTAATAAATTCTCTTTTATTATTTAATATGTTTTAAGATATCTTTAAAGCCACTATCGGAGCTCACTTTATCTAGTCTTCTAGTTGGAAATTTGGACATAAAATCTAAAGCTAAATTAATATGTGCGTCCCCTGTCTTAGTTTTAAAAAATCCTATTAATTTTCTTAAACGTGTATCAGGTATACTTTTATCAAAATCTCCTACAAACTCCTTGTCTTCAAACAATTTTATAAATTCAATAATTTCCTTAACCGTAAACATTTCAATAAATTTTTTATAGTAGGGTAAAGCCTTTTCATCAACACCTTGTTTATATCCCTTACCGTTCCCAACAATACATACTACTATTATTTTTACAAATAATCTACGCGCCGCAATAGGAATTCCTGTTGGAGGTAAAGACTCATCTATTGATTTAGCATGTATACTTTCATTATAGAAATTATTCCAATCATAGTGAACTGAACGCAAAGTCTGAACCTTCTCAATTAGCTCAGCAGCTAAACTATCCTCATCTTTATATCTAACACCATCCACAATTTCTAAAAATGTTTGTGTAGCATCTTTTTTTGCAATCTCTGCATTTTTTCGATACAGACCAAATTTTGCACCTATACGATATTTAGTATCTTCAGTACAAGATTTCCATATATACGGAGCTAATCCTTCAATATTATCCTTAACTATCTGCTCTTGTCTTTCATCACAAAATAAACCATGTATAGATAGAATAAAATCATCTATTCTTTCGTTTGGCTGTTTTCTCATATCCTCTGCTATAATCTCAAAATCTTCACGTGGGATTGTGTTTTTTCTAATATTATCTAAAAGCAATTTTATTTGAATTACTGAATGATCTGGTTGTGCAGTGATAGCATATTTCAAACAAGTTTCCAGCAATCCCAACATTTCAATCCCAGTAATTTCATTTTGATTTGGATGTGCAGAACTTGCATGATTACGCAAATAATTTACATGTTCTAATCTTTTAAAGTTAATATCATTTAGTAATCCGATGCGTCTGCAAATCTCTATTAAATCATGTTCAGAAACAGCTTCAAAATCTTCTACTGACGTAAGGCCTTTATATTTGTTTGATATTGTTCCTGCAATCATAAAGAAATGTTGAATATCAAAATTAGAAACCAAAGATCTAATTGCATTAACAGTTTCATTCCAAAGGAAATTTAGCGCACCATCAAACAGACCAACTGTAACAGCGACTGTAAACTTTGAAAGATAATACGCTTTTTCTCTTTCCTCTAGCGGTAAGATCTCTAAAGTTGATTGTAAAGAATAAATAACTTTTCTTCTTTCTTCAATAGGAACAAGTACGTTTTCAGTAGGTAAACCTATGTAATCTAACATTTCCGCCAATGGTTGATTTAAAGCAGCTACAGAAGTATCAATAGATTGAACAGATGCGCCATCTTTAATAATATCAATTTTAGGATAACTACTATATTGCTTAGGTACTATTTCATTTGACATACAAGAGACTCCCTTAGTTAGTTAATTTTCACAATAATCTCACTATTATAAAGAAGCCTACATTTCTTTTTCAATCTAGGCTTCTGCACTTACTTATCATACTGTAATAAGATTTTCATTAAAGTACATTTGAGCTTTAGGTTCTATAATGTAGATGGTTCTTGCATTTGCACTTGGACCATCTTTATCTCGTTTAACTAAACCTTTATCTACTAATTTGTCTATAATTCTTCTGATTTTTTGTACCGTACAATCAATTTCTTGGGCTAATTCTGCCGGATATTGTTTAGGACAAATTCTTAAAGAATTTAAAATTTCATATTCAACAGATAAAAGTAACATTTCTACTGGTTTCTCATCTAAATCTACTTCTACGTTTTTAATCTCACATGTCCCATTTTTACATTTAGGACACAACATTTCATACATTTTAAGAAAATCTAATTGTTCCATTTTGAAAGATGCAGCACAGCTTTGGTTATTACATTCTATAGATTTAGCCTGTTCTAAAAATTTTTCTATTAAAAAATTATAATTAAATCTTCTTTGAATAACATATTTCCTATCTTTACCTCTACCGTAATGAATATTTTCTTTGACACATAAACCATAATTTAAACTATAAAACGACATGACATTTCTACTATCTTGATCTTTTTGCTCATTATATTTTGTTATAAAATAATTTAGTTCTAGAGTTTGTAATAAATCTTCATACTTTGATTTATCAATATAAAAATGACTTGAAGGCGGATTTGGCTTACTAGTCTCCCATACTTTTGCATTTGAAATTAATATTTCACTTTTATTTATTCTTGATTGTTTAACTAAATCTACTAATAAATTTTCTAAATGATGCTTACTCAATTTCTCAGTAAAACTTTGTCTCATATAACTATTGTTAGTAAAGAAAACTTCGATACAGTCTGTATAATAATTTTCAGCAGCAACTTCTAAATCTTTTAGATTTATTTCCTTACCTAAAGAAATAGTTCTCTTATTTGCATACCAAAGAATCCAGCCTAAATTTCTTGGAACATTAGAGGAAATTTTAAACAATAAATTATAAAAGTCATCAACGTTAATCTTAGGATCTATAAACTCACTAAAACTGCATTGACAAAAATATTGGCTTCTATTTTCCAATAAACGTTTAATATTCTCTCCAGCTAGAGATTCTGTTTCAGTCACCTTAAATGACTTATATAAGTCATAATAATCCAACTTGACTTGTTCAATTTTAGTAGGATCGATTTCACCTAAATATATCCTACCCGGATATGCAGAAATCTTAAATTTAAAAAATTCTTCTGACCAATTATTAAGAGGTGCTACAATAGTTTCTACAAAGATTTTCATTGGATCTAACTCGATTTCTGAAAAATCATCTAAACAAATAAATACAGTTTTAATACCTACTTTAGAAAGAGTTGTTTTTAATCGATCCATTATTGCCTTCATATTAAAATATCGCAATAATACCTCTGAAAACTCAGATTGAATAGTTCTATTTTCTGATATATCATTTGTATCGTTATAATTTAAAGAAACAGTTGGATTAAATGACATATCTGATTCAAAAGTTACTCCCTTGGCTGTTGAAAAATTTAAACCTAGTTGTTCACTTTTAGTTAGATTTTTTTGTTTTAGCAAAGTTACATCATTAAATTTTAATTCATCAATTTCAATAAACAATTGATCTATCTCATCTTCGAAACTTTTTTTCTTTATACCAAGTAAATTACTAAATTTATTCCACTGATATTTCAATGTGTTGGTTTTAACTTCCCTTTTAACTTCTTCTAGAATCGAACACAAAAAAGATTTTGCCACTAAATATGTCTGTAAATCTTCTTTGCTCATTATTCCCTGATAATTTGTATCATCAAATGAAAATGATTTTGATTGCTCATAAATACTCTTCACGTCTAGGTAAAGAGAAATTATATCATTAGATTTTCTTATCTCATGTTGTAAACGAGCAATAATAGTAGACTTGCCTGTACCTTTTCTGCCAATTAAAATCGTGGTATTTCTCTTTTTGCACATCTCTAATACTAAATTATTATCTAGCGGATCTGTATATAATTTTTCAATTATTAAGTCATCATCTGAAATATCTTGTAAATTTGCTCTTCTACTTTTCTTTAAAGAGTCCACCATTGTAAAAAATGTATCTTTCTTTAATTGTTCAATCATCCACATCACTCCCAACAATATACTAGGTGTATTATACCATCTTTTCAATTTTTTTGTTCAACCTAAAAAAGTCCACCTAATCTCTTTGTCATAGCGTTTCCTTGACAAATCTTATACCTTGCTAATTCATGATACGGTCCACGAAATCTAAAAGTACGTTTCGAATAGATAGTTTAATTTTTCACAAATTAATAATTATAGGTAACTGAAAGGTTCAATCAAAATTTTATGTTTTGCATTTTTTCCTCTGCATATCTTTATTTATTTAATTTTCAATGAATGACCCTACCAAAAAAGATGCACATAATCAAATGACCATGTGCATCTTGAAAGAGCTTATTTTATTCTTCAGGGTGACCCAATCCCTCTTTTAGTACAATATATTCTTCGTCTGAAAGGACTTTAATTTGTACATCAAAGTTAAAGCGATTAGGATTACTATCAATCAATTCAGTTAACTTTTCAATATGTTGCTTCTCACCATTTATATAAACACTGCTGCCCATATAATCTTCGCAACATGTTTCAATGAAATCAAAAAGTTCAACTGCTGCATCAGACGTCAGTTCTTTGTTGTGATAATGAAGTCGTGAGATTTCGGTAATTACAGTATCTTCCTCATCCTGTTTCATTTTACTAAGAGTTATTAATTCCTCTAATGCCCGTGATTCATTTCGAGTAGTCTTAACAAATATGATGTTGTATGTGTGTTCTATCGGTAATACAAATTCTCCCATTTAGAAACAACTCCTTTTAATATTTTGTTATATTTTTTCGTTCGTTCTAATCCAGTATAATTCTTATACGAATTTATACTTAGAATTTTTGATGTAAGAAGTATAATGTAACATTCATTATCCACTTTTCTAATTAAAGTATCAATCAGAAAGAAAAACAACTCGTTTGAGATAAAATTATTCTCATTTTGACGCATTGTGGATAACTATTCAACAATTCACCATCTATCTCAAAGCCTTATATATCAAGTATTTCACCACATTAGACCTATTGGTAAGATACTAATGCCACCAGTAAATGTAGCATACGAGTTCAGTCAATACATTCCAATCGCCACAATACGGACCAATCGGACTTATTACAAAATCGCGTATATTGTTTCACCATGCACCGCTTCGCCGCCAATATGTAGATGTACAAGGCTTAGAGAAACGAGTAGCGATGTTGAAAGTATATGCAGGGATGGAAGTGGATTTACTCGATGTTGTCCTAGCTTGTCAATATGACGGCGTTGTACTTGAAGGGCTTGGACAAGGGAATGTGCCACCAACCGTTGTCAAAGGCATTGAAAGTTTATTAGAAAGAGGAATACCCGTTGTGTTAGTTTCTCGCTGCTTCAATGGTATCGCAGAAGGCGTATATGGTTACGTTGGCGGTGGAAAAATGCTAGAAGATTTAGGTGCTATTTTTGCAACAGGCATCAATGGTCAAAAAGCACGATTAAAATTACTAATCGGTTTAAACAAAGTAGGAAATCCATTGGACTTAAAGGAATTTTTCTTGTAAAGAATTTTAATACCCCCAATTGTTAGATAAGCGCTAACAATTGGGGGTTTGTTGGACATGGTAACGTCAATCGCCAATAAAACAACGTGTAACGCCACTAAATGAACATACTAGATCGTATATTGCCATTTATTCATCGACAGTGTCCATATAGTATGTTAACAAATCACGTAAGCGACTGAATGCTTTATCAAAATCAGGTTGAATTACCGATAACTGTATAAAATTTCGTTTACGTAAATATCCACTATCGCCATGGACATATAAACCGTTCAATTTTAAATCAGTCGATATATTAGTAAGACGCCTTGGACATTGAATTGTGACAATCATTGGATAGACCGTCGTTTGTAAACGATTGTGCATAACGGGCAGCTGTAATAGCGCATCGAAGCGTTGCTGAAGTTGGCTATAGCGAGCTGGATAAGCTTGTAACGCATGTGCCACATTCCCTATCAATGCTGCTGGTAACGTATAAGGAATTTCACCTTGCTGATAATTAGCTAAATCTAAATAGGCAGGTAAAGTAGTAGAAGGCGTCACAAGTTTTTGCGAAAATACAAAGGCCAATCCGCTAAGTGCCCCTATTGCTTTGCCACTTACAGCTGTCGCTAAGTAACAGTCGGCTAATGAAAACGGCATTGCCCCAAAAGAGCTAATACAATCTACGCAAAGCTTGATGTTATAACGCTTAGCCAACTGTGCTATACCTTCTAAATCATTACATGTACCTGTTGAAGTTTCCCCGTGCACCATTACTAGCCACTTGTAAGAACCAGTTTGTAATAGAGCCTCCACTGATTGCAAGTCTAATGCGCTTCCCCACTGTTGCTCGACCACATCAAAATCCAATGACCAACGCTCTGCCTGCTTGTGTAGCCGTTCCCCAAATTCGCCATTCGTTAAAATCAGTCCATGCCCTGCTTGTTGTGCCTTGAGTTGTCCAAGCATCACCTCATTTGCCAATGTCCCAGTGCCTACAAATGTAGCCATATGCTTTGCATTCGATAACGCTAAAAGCTTGCTGCGCATCTGTTCATATAACGATTGGAATACTTGAGATCGGTGCGACATATCAGAATACAAAATAGGTCCTTGTTGTTTTACTGGTCCTGGATAAAATGTAAAACTGTCATGTGCCAGTTTTTGTTGCAAAGATTGTTCAAATTGTTGTCTTGTTAAGACCATTGGCAAAAACATGGCTTCAGCTGTTCCGACTGCTGGAGCGAATTGCTTAAAGCCCATTTGCTTATACAACTTTTCCTCTCGTGTAGTACCTGATATGACAGCAGCTGAGTAACCTTTTTCATAAGCAAAAGCATTTAACGCTTGTGTTAGCCTTAATAGAACACGACCTGTTCGATACGGTTTTTTCACAGCAAGCAAACGAATTTCACAAAGCTTTGTACAGATTTCCTTTGGCAAGTATTGCTCCACTTCGCCAATTTTTTCATCAATTGAAAACGGTCGCTGATCTCGAAAAGCCAACATACCTATAAGCTCCGTTTCTTTATAAACAACTAAATACGTATTTTCTTGATGAAAACGATCTTCTTTTCTTTTTAGCGTATTTGGTTCATGTTGCGGAATTTCTTCTACAAACGTTTCATAATTTAACTGCGCTATGGCATCAAATTCGTTTTTTGTCTGTGCAATTTTACACCAATACATATCTTTACTTCCCCCTACTTAAAGACTCCTTTATATTGGATGCATGCTTTATTAGCATACAAATGATGACAATTAACATCGGTATGTATAGCAGAAACTGTTCTGTTCGTATCATGGCTAAAATGTAAAACACAAAGCCACCAAGCATGCCCAGTGTCAGACTTCTTGTCATAAGAAGGACGATGGCTGTACCGACTATCATCATGGAAAATAAAGCTGGTGATAACGTAAGACCTACGCCAATAAACGTTGCCACACCTTTCCCACCATGAAATTTCAGCCATATTGGATACATATGCCCGAGAATGACACAACAGCCACCGACAATGATTGCCCATTGTTCCATATGCCAAAAACTTCCTAGCAATACAACGAGAACACCTTTTAAAGAATCCCCTAAAAATGTCCACATAAACGCAGCCTTGCCGATGACACTTCCTGCATTGCGTGCACCTAAGTTTTTACTTCGTTCCTGCTGTAAATTAACACCATATACTTTTCCAACGAAAAAAGCCGTCAAAAAGTTTCCAATACAGTAACTAACGAGCCAATATAACCAAGTCATGTTTCCCCACCTTTTCAAAGCCCTTATTGTAAAAGAAGCCGTATAAGCAATCACGCCTATACAGCTTCTTGTCGTTATATTCTTTGTGCGATGGCTTGTGCGATACACTCACCGTGGAAGCGTCCATTTTCAATAAAAATTTCATTGGCGTTGTTTCCAGCTGCGATAACCCCAGCAATAAATAGCCCTGCTACATTCGTTTCCATTGTTTCAGGGTGACAATATGGTCGACCTGATTCCTCGTCAATTGTCACACCCATCGCTCGAATAAATGAATGATCTGGATGATAGCCCGTCATAGCAAAAACAAAGTCATTTTTTATTACTTCTTCACGACCGTCAATATTCACTACCACTTCATGCTCTCGAATTTCCTTTACAGTTGTTTTAAAATGCATTGTGACTTCTCCGTTTCGCACAAGCCCGTCAAATTCAGGTAACACCCATGGCTTAACACTTGGAGAATATTCACTACCTCGATAAACAACTGTGACACGTGCGCCAGCCTTGTTTAACTCTAATGCTGCATCGACGGCTGAATTTTTCCCACCGATAACAAGGACATCCGTATCAAAAAATTCATGCCCTTCTTTAAAGTAATGGTACACTTTCGGTAATGACTCACCCGGGATATCCATATAGTTCGGATGATCATAATAGCCTGTTGCAATGACTACATAGGGCGTTTTATAAACATCTTTATCTGTCGTTACCGTAAATTTTTCGCCATTTTTCCTAACACTACCGACTTTTTCAAAACGGTTTACTTGAATATCTTTCAAGCGCACCACTTCACGATAATAAACAAGTGCTTGATTGCGCTTTGGTTTGCGCCCCTCAATAATGAATGGCACATCACCAATCGCTAAACGCTCACTCGTACTAAAAAAAGTTTGATGTGTCGGGTAATTGTAAATGGCATTAACGATATTCCCTTTTTCAATAACGATTGGTCGTAAACCAATATTTTGTAATGATATTGCTGCGGCTAAACCACATGGGCCTCCTCCAACAATAATTGCATCAACTTGCTGCATTGTTTGACACTCCTATCAATTCACATCCGAGCATTTAACGCAGATGCTACGCTTTCCATGCAAACTGTACTTCCTATCGATAGCACAGTTGCATTTTAAAAAACTTTCGTTTCCATTATACGCCTTCTAAACATTTTTGGTTGTTTATTTACCCGAAATTTCAATGTCAATAATATGGCATTCAGGTTTTGCGCCTAAACGGAATGGCACTAATGTTGTGCCATAGCCGTTACTAACAAGAGTCATCACACCATCACGTTCGCGATACGAACCAAGCGGATGAACACCGTATGGACCTACTCTTATTTGACCACCGTGCAAATGGCCGCCAATCATTAAATCTGCTCTAAATTTTGCACGAACGCGCGCAAACACACCGGGATTATGTGAAATAAAAATGACGAAATCTTCCTCGCCTACTTTTTCAAAAGCCGCATCAAAGCTATATTTCATCGTCGATGTATCCTCAATCGCATTTAGCCAAATACGATTCTTTTGGGGCAACAGGACGGCATCATTCGCGATGATTGTAACCCCATGTTGTTGTAAAATATCGCGAAGTCTCTCCTCTCCTACTTCTCTATCATTATTTCCCCAGACAAAATAAGTAGGACCTAGTGGCGTTAATAAATCAAGATTGTCATGAATACGTTGTATCGGGGTGCGCCCATCTGCAAAATCGCCACCGATAATAACCGCATCAAATGTGCCTGTTAATTTTGCAATCATTTGGCGATTGATTTTCCGTAAATGCGTATCTGAAATAAAAAATAGTCGTAACTTTTCTTGCTCACCTTTTAGTGATAATTGATGATGCATCACATTATTTTCGTGTGCAACCTTCCACATATAGAGTAGGAAGGCGATAACTATTAATAGTAATAGTCCAATATATAGCATACCCTCACTTCTCCTTACGACAGCAAAAAGGCGATTCATTTTGCTGTAGAATCGCCTCTTCACTCATCAGACGTTTGCCTAAACCTTACCTTGGTGTTGACGTTTGTCCTATATTTTATACTAGAAAAACAGCATTGCCAAAGAATGACACCGTTTTTTCTATGGTAGTTTAATGACTTGCCCAACAAATACCGTATCATTAGGCATGCCGTTCGCCGCTCTAATTTTCGCTAACGTTGCTTCACTACCATCACCGTAGTACTTTAATGCAATACGATATAAATTTTCATTTGATTTTACTGTATGTGTTTTGGCATTAGCGGCGTTTTTCTTCGCTTCTTCAGCTTTACGTGCTTCTTCTGCTTTTTTTGCTGCCTCTGCCTGTTGCTGTGCTACTTTTGCTTCTTCCGCTTTTTTCGCCTCTTCAGCCTTCTTCGCTTCTTCAGCAGCCTTTTGTTGTGCTGCTAACTTTTCAGCATCTTTTTGTGCCTGTTCTTTCGCTTGTTCATTTGCTTTATCATCTTTGTCATTTTCAGTTGATGTAGAAGCTTCCGCTTTACCGTTCGTCTTATCAAATTCTACAACAGAATCTTTCATCGTATCCTTTTCAGCTTCTTCAATCGTTTTACCAGGATCATAGAATTGCACAAAATAAATTAATATCGTTAATGGAATTAAGATAAAGGTAACAAAAAGAATCGTCATTAAAGGAAATTTACGTTGTTTTGACTTTTTCGGTTTTTTGTTATTGCTTCCATTTTTATTCATTCTAGAAACTCTAGATAGATTTAGCTGTTCTTGTTGTTCTTCTTCAAATGACTGACGATGTTCTTCGATTTTATCACGATAGTCTTCTTTACTCATTCGACTTTCCTCCAACCTTGCTACGCATTCTTCTATCATTCTATTATGACGAATTTTGCGAAAAAAGTAAATGACCGTAAGTTTTCGTCTAATCGCTTAGTAAAAGCTGGTTTAATCGACTTTGCCATGCAACCATTTCTACTTTTTTCACTTCTTGAGCGCGTACTATATTGATTTCATCATAATCGATTCCACAATTTTCACAACAGTTTTCAGGTTTTTTCTGCAATTTTTGCCCAAAATACCCGACAAGCTGTTCGCGAATACAGCCTTTTGTCTGAGTAATTTTTAACATTTCATCAACTGCTTGATATTTTTCAAGTGCAAAATAATTAAGTCGCGCTTTTACTTGTTCAATAGACTCCTGATGATACCAGTAATCCAGCACCCGAAAGGCGGTTTCACTTAGCTCACCATTTTTCAACATTTGCACAGGCTCCACATGCTGCAATATAAGCTCTTGATAGCGATCGACATGACTTACTGACGGCAAATCCCCTGTTACAACAAATTTCGCAAGCTCCTCGTCACCATCACTATAAAGTAATATCGCTAGCGCTGGCTCGCCATCACGACCTGCGCGG
>Ga0213825_1001928_pt1 | contig 13626 bp, 11 predicted proteins | sample MC6MC0900MG_FD_179896 | JGI IMG/M metagenome (GOLD analysis project Ga0213825, IMG submission 179896) | Enriched soil aggregate microbial communities from Iowa State University, Ames, United States - MC6-MC0900-MG | ecosystem: Environmental > Terrestrial > Soil > Unclassified | place: USA: Iowa... | reverse complement strand
GAACAATTAAGTAGACTATTTCCAAGGGAGAACTTAGTTAGAAAATATATTCATACCTATGGTGATAGATATGAATGTGAATCTTCTAATGCAAAGAAACTCTGGAAGACCTTCACTGAGGAATGTGATAAATATGGAATTATATACAAAATGAAAGATATAATTAAAGGTTATAGAAAGAATTATGAAGAGGAGCAGCTGAGCTTATTTTGACACGATTTATGTATTATTATTTATTGACTTAATTTCAAATATTTGCTATAGTGGTTTTATTAAATGTAGGAGGTGCAACAATGAAATTGTGTAATTGCTAATTAATTTTCATAATTGAAGATTAATAAAAGAAAGAATGAAATGCCTAATCATTAGGTTTTTTTGTGTACTTCTTTTAAGTTAGCAATTAAAAGACATACCTCTTATAGAACTAAAATTATATTCATGATTTTATATAATGTTAAGTTTATTAGAACAGAGCCTATAATGGTTAAAAGTTATATATGTTTATTTTTCATAGTATCAAATATATATGATTTCTTAGATAAACTTATTTTAATATAAAATGGATTAAGAATTTTTAGGCTACAAGAAAGCTGTGCTTTTTTGTAGCCTTTTGTTCTATATATAATAAACCAATGGTGGGCATTAAAAAGTTAATTTAAAATATTTTTATTGGAGATGATGATATGTATAAGTTAAAGAAAACCGATTATATAAAAGTATTAAGTTTATTACATGATTTAAAAGAAGAATGTGTATTTGCTCATGCTGTGTTAGAAAATATTCAATATGGACATATTTATGTGGATGATATAAGTAATCCTAAATGTTGCCTTATAGTTAGCAAAGGAGGTAAATATTTTGTAGCTGGGGATGAAGAAGATTTAAACTTTAGAGAATTTATATGCTCATATTTGAAAAATGGAAGTAATCACTCTAATTACTTTGATTTATATGTGTCATCAGAAAAATGGATTAAAATAATAAATGAATTATTAGAGGGGTGTGTAGTTAATTTATGGCGTTCAATTTATTGCTATAACAGTAAAGAGAATTATAAGCCTAACACTTTAAAGTTTAAAATTCCTGAAGGTTTTGTTCTAAAAAAAATGGACGAGCATTTATATGATAAATATGTAAGAGAAATTGACCAGTCTTATTGTGATATTTGGGGCTCGGCTAAGAAATTTATTGAAAAGGGCTTTGGATTTTGTATATTATGTAATAATGAATTTGTAAGTACATGCAATACCGTCTATGTTGGTGGCGGATGTGCAGAGATTGACATAATGACAAATAGTAAATATAGAGGTAAAGGTTTTGCTTCCATTACATGCTCAGCTTTTATTGAATATTGTCTAGAACATGAGTTAATTCCAACTTGGGATGCAGATGGAGGCAATGAAGCATCAAATAAACTTGCTTTAAAACTTGGATTTGCCAAATCAAAAGATGTTAATATTTTGTGGTGGCATGAAGATGAAGAAATGATTAAATCCTACTTGAAAAAGTATAATTACTTATCTATAACTTAATTTTAATAAGCTAATAGATTTAGTTTAAACTTATTCATATCTTACCATAGAATATATCTCGATTTTAAATGAAAAAGAGCAGTTTTTTTATTTTTATACATTACTATATAGGTTTATTGTAAAGAGTATTTGAGTTGCCTTACTTAACCTATGTTTCAATGTATGATAAAATGTATATAGTATTTAATTAAAAGGGGGAGATGGTTTGTCTTATATATGTTAAGACAAAATCTATATAGTTAAAATGAGGGATATTAAATCAATAGTCTATTGGATAATAGGATTTTTACTTGCGGATGGCTTTAGATATTTACTTAGGGATGTAGATATTCCAGAGATTTTTAAATGGGCATTAGGAATAGTTATAATTCTTGGAGGCTATATTCTTATAAATAAATTATTTATAAAAGATATAAGCAAAGAAGAAATATAAGCTAAAGGAAAAATTTATTTTAAGGGGATGAAGATATGCACTTTGATGATGAGTCAAAAAAATGGGATACAGAATATAGGGTTCAAAGAGCAAAGAAAATTAGTGCTGAAATAGAAACCTATCTAGATGAAAATAATAATTTAAAAGCTATGGAGTTTGGATGTGGAACAGGGCTTATATCAGAAAACCTAACTCATAGATTTTCTAGTATACTGATGATGGATCTATCAGAAGGAATGATGGAGCAATTAAAATTAAAAATAAAAAAGAATAATATAAGGAATATGAAGACTTGGTGTGGAGATTTATTTGAATTTCATGATAATGGAAAATTTGATGTAATCTACACATCTATGGTTTTTCATCACATAGAAGACTTGTCAAAGGTGACAAAAAAATTATGTGAGTTACTTAATAAAAATGGAAAATTAATAGTTGTAGACTTATGTCCTGATAATGGTGGCTTCCATGATGAAGTACAGGACTTTAGTGGACATAATGGATTTAAGCTTACAGAAATGGAAGGCTTATTAGAAGAAGCAGGGCTTGAAGTCATAGGTTCAAAAATATTTTATTCAGGAATAAAGAAAAGTGAAGGTAAAGAGCAACCATATCAGTTATTTAGTATGCGTGGTATAAGAAAATAAATATATGTTACGAAGTTTTCTCAATTATAGATCAGAATTTAGAGTATATACAATATTTCTTTTCTGTTGAAACTACATTGCTATTTATTGACTTAATTTAAAATATTTGCTATAGTGATTTTATCAAATATAGGAGGTACAACAATGAAATTGTGTAATTGCTAATTAATTTTCATAATTGAAAATTGATAAAAGAAAGAATAAAATGCCTAATCATTAGGTTTTTTTGTGTACTTCTTTTAAGTTAGCAATTAAAAGACATACCTCTTATAGAACTAAAATTGTATTTATATTTTATATAGACGTTAAGTTTACTAGGATAGAAGCTATAGTAATTGAAAATTATATATTTTTTTATTGCATTAAATATATATAATTCTTATCAGATAAACTTATTTTAGTATAAAATTGATTACGGATTTTTAGGCTACAAGAAAGCAGCGCTTTTTTGTAGCCTTTTGTTTTATATTTAATAAATCAATGGTTAGGCCTCAAAACTTATTTTAAGGAGGTCCTATCAATGGATACAACGTTAAAGTTTGCACATGAAGAAGATGTAATTTGTGCAATGGAGTTAGTTTATAAACATGAAATCAGAAATATGTTAATTTCAAATATATTTGGTTTAAATAAAGCCTTATCTTTTATTAATTTTGCTTGTATTAATGATACTGATAATGTAATTACAATAGGCTCACATTTAGAGATTACCACATTACTAATATCATATATCTATACACCACAAAAATTAGTGACACAGATTTCAGATAAAAGTTTTGGCATTGATAATGGATTATTGAAAAATATCAATGAACTTTTATCAGGTTATAAATATACAGAAATTATTAGCTCTAATTTGGATATTGAACTTATAGAATATGAGAAGGAATCTTTTGACGTAGCAATTGTGGGTTTTGCTAATTTAATTAATATCTCAGAAGAAGTACAGATAAACAGGTTTAGTCTTGAAACTGGAATAGAATATGAGATGTTTGAGAAGTTACTATCAAAGTCCAGTAAGTTGTTAAAAAAAGATGGAAGATTAGTAGTACTGACGAAACCAGGATGGATATTAAAGTTATGGAGTTTAATTCATGACCTTGGTTTACAATTAGAATATGATAGCTATAGTCTATATATCCATAGTAATAGACATCCTAATGAATTTATTTGGTTAAGGTTCATTAAAAGAGATGTAAATGTTAATTTAGAGTTGCATAAGAGGAATATACTATCTTTAATGAATGATAACAACATTGATAGACTATATGCTCATAGGAATAATTTAATATTTCCCTATGTAGAGCTCTCCTATAGTAATTCTGAAGCCTATGTTAAATTAAATCAGAATTTAGAGTATATGCAATATTTCTTTTCTGCCGAAACTACAGCAAATTTAGCAGAATTATGTGAAGGATATACAGCATGTCTAGTTACTCCATCCGTAGCACAATATGCATATAAGATAAATAGAAACATAGTCCTTTTTGAACGAGATAATAGATTTAGAGAAAATGGAGGTCTAAAATTTGTAAAATATGATTTAAATATTGGTATAACAAAATTTTTACAAAATAAATATTTAAAAAAATTTGATAGAATTATATGTGATCCTCCATTTGATGTCAAATTGGATGTTTTAGCAAATGATATTGTTGAATTGTTAAAGCAAGATAGAAAAAGTATTGTTTATATAATATTTCCTAATAACAGAAAGATTAGTTTAATTAATGCTATGAAGGCTAGAGGATTATTATTAGAAGAGGAAACTCAAAAAATAAGTATAGAGTATGCCAGACCACCCAAGATAGTTAGGGTAAATGGTAAAGATGCCATCCAATTATACAAGTTTACTTGTGTAATTTAAAATATTTTTTTGTGAGATGTAGCAGTTAAAGTTAAAAATAGAAAAGAATAAATGGCTATAAACAATTATCAGTAAATTTGCGCTAAAAATTTAATTGTAAATTTTTCTACAATTAATCACTTACATTATTGACCACGTGGTTTGTTTTTGGTAAAATATAATAAACCGGATGGTCAATGTTTATAGTTGGAGGATATTATGAATCAAAAAGAGAAAAGTCGGATTAGTAAAGAGAAGATATTAAATGCTGCAATAGCGGAGTTTGGAACAAAGACCTATGAAAATGCTTCGCTTAATAATATATGTAACGATAACAAAATTTCAAAGGGACTTATATATCACTATTTTAAAAACAAAGATGAGTTATTTTTGAAATGTGTTAAGGTTTGTTTTGATGAGCTTGTAGAGTATCTTAGCAAAGAAGAATTTGACCAATTGGATTTTCAGAAGTACATGCAAAATTATTTTGATTTAAGGTATCGTTTTTTAAAAGAGAATATTTATTACAGTCATATATTCTTTCATTCAATTTTACAACCACCTGTACATTTGAAAGAACAAATCAAAGACTTAAGAGCTGATTTTGACACACTTAATATAAGTCACTATCGTATAGCGTTAAGTACTGTAACACTGCGAGATAATATTACAGAAGAAGAAGCTATGGAATACTTCTTTGTTTTTCAAGAAATGTTCAATGGTTATTTTCAAAGTAAAGCTTATGAAAACTTGGACTTTAATTCACTAATAGAAATGCACGAACTGAAACTGTCAAAAATACTGAATATTATGCTTTATGGTATTTCAAAGGAGGAGTAGAAACAATGATATTATTAATTTTAAGGCTCTTATTGGCAATCGCCATTGCTTTTATTGTAGGTAAGCTTGTTTCAAAGATTAAGTTACCTGCTATTTTAGGATGGCTACTTACAGGTATGATACTTGGTCCACATGCATTTGGAATTGTGAATGATGCGGTTTTGAATGCTCATTGGTATGAACCAATAATGCATATTTTAGAATGTGTAGTTGGACTTTTAATAGGTACGGAGCTAGTTTGGAAAAAAATTAAAAAATCTGGTACACAAATTATTGTAACAACATTAACTCAATCATTAGGAACATTTTTTGTTGTGAGCTTAGTATTTGGGGTTGTGTTTTATTTTGTAGGATTTCCTATTTATCTTGCATTTATATTTGGGGGTATTGCTCTTGCAACTGCACCAGCACCAGCACTTTCTATTGTGCGTGAGTTTAAAACAGACGGGCCTGTAACTAAAACATTAATCCCTATGGCAGCCCTTGATGATATGGTAGGGGTAATTGTGTTTTTCTCAACTATATCTATTATCTCTGCCAATCTATCTGAGCAAGCACTACCAGCTTATATGATAGTACTTGTAGTTCTACTACCAATTATTATTGGGATTGTTACAGGATTTCTTTCAGGATTTGTACTGAAAAGAGAACGTTCACCAAAAGTAACTGTATTGTTGTTGAGTATAACTATACTAATATCAGCAGGTGTTGGTTTCATATTTAACGATTTAGTTTTACCAAAACCTGTACTTAACTTTATGCTTATTGGTATGGCTTTCTCAGCAACATTTTCTAACATGATTTCAGAGGAACGTCTAGACCAAATTATGAACTCATTTAATCCTATTCTTGGTATTTCTATGATTGTAGTTATCTTAAATCTTGGAACACCACTTGACTATCATCTGATTTTAGGTGCCGGATTATTTACTGCCATTTATATCATCTCAAGAGCTGTAGGTAAATATGGTGGAGCATACATTGGAGCTGTTATAACAGATTCGCCAGAAACTGTAAAGAAATACTTAGGACTCACATTGCTTCCTCATTCAGGTGTATCTCTTGTATTTACGGGTATAGCGGTTTCTGTTCTATCAGGGCCAGCACCAGAATATGCTAAGGTTATCCAAGGAACAATTGCAGCGGCGGCTGTTATTAACGAGATTATTGCAGTTATCGCATCTAAAAAGGCTTTTGAATGGGCAGGAGAATTCAATAAAAAAGATGAAATCAGCAATGAAAATATACAGAAAAATGAAAAAAATATGATTGAGAAATCATTATAGATCTTTGAGACTATTTATAAAATCATGATACAAAACATATTTATACACAGATTCAACTCGCAATTATGGTTTTTATGATAGTCAAAGTCTTTAACCTTTAGATGAAAAAAGTCTTGAAACAACATGTAAAAATAAACTGATTACAATGGATGTTTTGCTATACGATATGAAGTAAATAGATAAGCTAAGCCACTCAATATGAAGAAATTCAAATTGAGTGGCTTTTGTAATTTTAATCTTTATTTTTGAATAATATTCAAGCCAACTCATTATGTGTAATAAACCAAATTAATTTAGGGGATTAAGAGATTGTTATATTTGGATAAATTTAAATTATTTAACAGGTGGGTAAATTTGTGATAAAGTTATATATATATAGAATAATGTATAATTTTATTTCTTTCATATAACAATCTTAATTATTTATAACAGTTATATAATAAGATTACTTTTAAGGTCGGAACTGCAGCTAATAATAGATCTGTACTTAATAGTGCATGGTACTTATTAGAATAGGAGGAAGGTATGGATAATATTGGAATTTTACTAGTGGAAGATGATGAAGCTGTTGCCCTAGGTATTGAGTATAATTTAAAAAATGATGGTTTTCAAGTAATAAGAGCTGCAGACATATCTAGTGCAAAACAATTGTTTAATGAAGAATTTAAGATTATTCTTTTAGATATTGGATTACCAGATGGTAATGGATATGAATTTTGTAAGTATGTAAGAGAAAAGAGCAAGGTACCAATAATATTTTTAACAGCATTAGATGAGGAGGTCAATGTAGTCTTAGGCTTTGATCTTGGTGGTGACGATTATATTACAAAACCATTTAGGTTAAAGGAGCTTTTGTCAAGAATTAAAGCAGTACTTAGAAGGACAAGCAACTCCCCAAAAACAAGATTTATTTCAGGAGATATAGAAGTAAACAGCTTAGACGCAAAGGCTTATAAAAACAAAAAAGAGATTATTTTAACAGCTGTTGAGTATAAGTTGCTTTTATATTTCATGGGTTATCCATATAAGGTTATTTCTAAGGAAGAAATTCTCCATAGGCTGTGGGATATTCAGGGGGATTTTGTGGATGATAACACACCTGCTGTGTATGTGAGAAGGCTTAGAGAAAAGCTTGAGGATGAGCCATCAAAGCCAGGCTATTTAGTAAACATAAGAGGTTTGGGATATAAGTGGGATAAAAATGTTATAGAGGAGTAAGGTGTAAAATGAAAGGTGTATATAAAAATGATTTTTTAAAGCAATTTACATTAGTATGGGTTATAGTGGTAGCTGTTTTAATAATTACATTAAATATTGTTATTAATATAAGCTTTGAAAAAATTAAAAAGAATTATATAAATGAGAGTTGTGCTTTAATAGGTTCATTTTCAAATGCCAAAGCTATTGAGAAAGATAAAGTCGCTGCGGTTTTTACACAAGGTGCAAAATATGAGGATTATGAAAAGGGAAAGGGAATTTTGGCTTCTTATGGTTATAAAGAAGACATGGACATCAAATTAATTCCTAAGATAAATGAATCCTATGAAAGATTGAAATTACATATTAATACTCTATTGCTCCTTTTTATGGTGATATTATATTTGATTATATTCTTTTTTTATAAGAAGATTGTTGTCTATGTTAGAATGCTAAACCAGGGAATAAAAAAAGTAGTTGAAGGGGATTTCTCTTTAAGATTTTCATTTGTAGGAGAAGGACCATTTAGTGTACTAGCACATAATTTTAATCAAATGGCAGAAAGGTTAGAAAACGCATTAACGGAGCTTACTAAGGAAAAGATTTTTTTAAAGGACACTTTAGTAAATATATCTCATCAGCTTAAAACACCAATAACCTCTATGAGTTTATTTAATGAAGCATTGATCAATAATTCTTCTATGGGTAAAGATGAGGTAGAGAAAATAGGCTGCAAAATGAGAAGTTCCTTATATTGTATGGAGTGGCTTATAAAAAAATTATTAAAGCTTGCTAAAATCGAAGGCGGAATAGTGGAATATAATAAGATAAATAGTAGTTTTAAAGAAACTATACAAAAAGCTGTGGAGCCTCTATTAATAAGCATAGAAGAAAAAAATATAAACTTCCGGGTAAATGTTGAAGAAGGCTCATATCCTCATGATAAAGGATGGACAAGTGAAGCTTTAACAAATATAATTAAAAACTCTATTGAGCATACAAAACAGTATGGTGAGATTTCTATTTCCTATGAAAGCAATTCCCTTTATCATAAAATCACCATAAGTGATAATGGACAAGGTATTGATAAAGAGGATTTGCCACATATTTTTGAACGGTTTTATAAAGGAAAAGGTAGCAGTGGCATGAAAAAAACGGATTCTATAGGAATAGGCTTAGCTCTTTCTAAGAGTATAGTAGAAGGTCAGGGAGGCTTTTTACAGGTGGAAAGCATAAAAGAACAAGGGAGTAAATTTACAGTTACCTTTCTTACAAATTTGTAAGAAAGGTATTTATCTTATAGTAAGAATTGAGGAGTATGCTTATAAGTATAGAGGAAAGTGAGGGGAGGACAATATGAATAGGTACATAGAAATATCTAATAAGTATCTTAGACAAAACAAAAGGAGAAGTCTGGTTAATATAATTGCAATAATATTAGCTACTATGTTTATAAGTGGTACGGGGCACATGATTTATTCTTCTCAACAAAATATTATTACTATGTTAAGAGAAGATGGAGATTATCATGTTAAATTTGAATTGAAGCAAAAGGAAGAATTTCCGGAAATTAAAGTACACTCAGCGGTAGAGAAGGCAACCTTTTGTCAAAAACTTGGAAGTGTACAATTAGGAGAAAAAACATTAGTAATCAATGAAATAAATAGTGATGGTTTTAGCTTATTAGGTGTAAGACTAAAAGAGGGAAGATTTCCACAGGAAGATGATGAAATAATATTAAATTTAGACTTTAAAGAGACCGAAGAGAAAAAGATTGGAGATAAAATAACTGTTAACCTATATGATAATAGCACTATGGATTATACTATTGTAGGTTTTTCACAATCTACTAATAGCGCTTTTTTGAAGACATTTAATGCATACGCTGTTAGCAAAAATATAGTGGTTGATAATGCAGAGGCCTATGTAAAATTAAAGGAAGTAGGACATTTAAATGATAAAATAGATAATTTAGCTAAGGACTTTAGTATAGATGCTAATAAAGTTACTAAGAATGAAGCACTTTTAACCGCAATGGGGGAAGGTAGAACCAAAAGTGACATTATAGATTATATGATTTTTTTTATGGTAGCTATTATTGTAATGATTGCAACCTTAGTGTTTATATACAATTCATTTAATATATCTACTATGGAAAGAATGAAGGAATATGCACTGATAAAGGCTATAGGTGGAACTAACAAGCAGATTAAAAAAATTATTATAAGGGAAGCTTTTATAATTGGTGCAATAGCCGTGCCTATAGGATTATTGCTAGGAATGGCAGCAGGTTCAGTGCTATTTAGAGCATTTAATAGTTTGCTGATAAGTAAAGCAATTACTATAAAAACCTATTATTCTCTATATAGTATTTGGGGAACAATAGTAATTACTATTATCACATTATATTTATCAGTAATTTCCATGCTAGGAAAAGTAAAAAAAATATCACCACTAGATTGCTTTACTAATAGAAGTTGTGACGTTAAAAAAGTAATTAAAAGAAAAAGAAATTTAAGTAATAAGCTTTGGAGCATTGAGGTAATTATTGCAAATAGAAATATAAGAACAAATAAGGGAAGATTTAGAACAACAGTGGTTTCAATTGTACTTTCAATAACACTTTTTATTACATTTAGCAGTTTAGTTTGCAACATAGAACAGCTACCTTATGAAGCCTTTCCAGGGGAAATGCATATGGCTGTGCATAATCATTACTTCACTAATATATATAATGAGAAAAACAGTAAAGAGCTGATAAAAAGCAGTAGTGAACAAATAAAGTTAGATGTAGAGTATGCTAAAAAAATTGATGGAGTAAAAGATGTATATAGAATATATGAGGGCATAAAATCTTATACCTTTATACCTGAAAAGAAAGCAATGGTAAAGGGCGAAGCAATCAATATTAAAGGTAACAAATATACTAATATAAAATCTGAAATAGTACCAATTGATTTAGACGCTATTGATCAGCTTTCACCATATCTTTTAAACAAATTCAATAATAAGGAAAAGATGAAAAAAGAAAAAGGCGTTTTTATTACTCAAATAAGTTATGAACAAGACATGGAAAGTTTAGGAGACAAAAAATATAAAAAGAAGGATATAGCAACCTTAAAAGTAGGAGATGAAATACTAATTGATACATCAAATTTAATATATACTAATAAATTTGAAAGTAATGATAATACAGCAAACGCAGCTATGAAGGTCAAGGTTTTGGGTATAGTTAGGGTGAATCTCTTCGACAGAGAGAGCATTAAAGATATGTCTCCAGTAATATACATGCCTACGGAGCTTTACAATGAGTTGATTGAAAAGAAATGTGTGAATGTGCCTAAAGGTAATGAGAGTGACGTTAATAAAAAACTGGAACTAGATAGATTGCAGCCTGCACAACTTAAAGGCATGGTTGTAAGTTACAAGGATAATGTAAGCAATAAGGAAAGAGGAGATATTGGAAAAGAACTAAGGGATCAATGGTCATCCCATTATGATGATGGAAAATATAGTAGTACTACAATTTCTAGTGAAAAAAATGATAAATATATTAAATTTGGTAAGCTCTTTTACTTCAGTGTTATAGCATTTATAACTATTATAACTATGGCAAATGTATTTAATATAGTAAATACTAATGTAATTTTAAGAAGTAAGGAATTGGCGCTTTTAAGTGTTGTTGGTGCTTCTAGAAATAGTATAAAGAAAATAATGTATTTAGAAGGAATGCTATATTCAATTATAGGAATAATCTATGGAACTATTATTGGAGGGATAAATTCTATACTGATCAGTATGATGTTTAGAAGAGGACATGATATAGCATATGTGTATCCTTGTAAGGAAATTTTAATAAGTATAGTGTTTTTCATAGTGGCTTCCATAGTGGCAATATATTTTCCATTAAGGAAAATTAAAAATGAAAATCTATTGCAATATAAAGAATATTAGATTAGGGGGAAGTTTAATGTTAACCATAAAGGAACTTTGTAGAACATATGGAAGTGGAGAAATAAAGGTAGATGCTTTAAAAAATATAAATTTAACCATTAATCAGGGAGAATTTGTGGCTATAGTAGGGGCTAGTGGCTCGGGAAAAAGTACCCTTCTTCATGTTATGGCTGGTTTAGATAAACCTACAGAAGGTAATGTAATTATTGATAATCAGGATATATATACTTTAGATGGAGATAATCTTGCCGTTTTTAGAAGAAGAAAAATAGGCTTTGTGTTTCAGTCCTATAATTTAATTCCTGTGTTAACCTTAGAGGAAAATATACAGCTGCCTGTACTACTAGATCATCAAAAAATAGATAAAGATTACCTGAATGAATTATTAGAGCTATTAGGTTTAAGAGATAGAAAAGATCATCTTCCGTCACAGCTCTCTGGAGGGCAACAACAGCGGGCTACTATAGCAAGGGCATTAATATACAAGCCTTCAATTATATTTGCAGATGAGCCTACAGGAAATCTTGATAAGGAGAATTCAAAAGAGGTAATGGAGCTACTTAAATTATCCTCTAAAAAGTATAAACAAACACTAGTGGTTGTAACTCATGATTTAGAAATAGCTTCATCAGCAGATAGGATAATTACTCTTTCGGATGGAGAGATTAGGTGACAATCCCCTGAAATTTGTATTAACTCTTATAGAATTAGGTCAGCATAAGCTAGTAGATATAGAGAAATTAATAAATGAAAAGAGGGTATCAAAATATATACCAATGGCTAAAACAAAAGATTTATTCTAGAGAACTGTTTAATATTAATTTATTTTCAAAAAGTTAAATCCTATGGTTTATATTAATAACTGAACTATAAAAGAATATTGTGATAAAATAAATCTAATGATACTGTACAATAAAGGGGAAGTTTATAGTGAAAAAGGCAATAGGGATTTTTGCTCATGTGGATGCAGGAAAGACCACATTTTCGGAGCAGTTACTTTATCATACAAAGAGTATTAAAGCTAGAGGAAGAGTTGATCATAAGGAAGCTTTTTTAGATAGTCATAAGATAGAAAGAGAAAGAGGAATAACAGTTTTTTCTGATATAGGGATTTTTAAATATAAGGATTCAGAATGTTATTTAATAGACACTCCAGGACATATAGATTTTTCGCCAGAGATGGAGAGAGCTATGGGGGTCCTAGATTATGCTATCCTTTTAATAAGTGCAGTAGAGGGAGTGCAAGGGCACACAGAGACAGTATGGCAGCTACTTAGAAAAAATAATATACCTACTTTTATATTTATAAATAAAATAGACAGAGAAGGTGCTGATTTACAGAAAGTTATCAATGAAATAAGGAATACTTTAAGTAGTGAAGTTTGTTTAATAGAAGAAGAATTATATAATTTAAGTGATGAAAATATAGAATTTATAGCTGAAAGAAACGAAGAATTGCTGGAAATTTATTTAGAGAAAGGCTACAACAACTGCTTATGGATAGATAAATTAAAAGAGCTTATTAAGTCAGGAAAAATATTCATAGCTTTAAAGGGGTCAGCATTATTAGATGAAGGTGTAAAAGAGTTTTTAGAGAAGTTTAATAATCTTAGCTATACTAACTATGAAAAGACAAAGGATAATAAAGACTTCAAAGGTAGAGTATTTAAGGTTAAATATGATGAAAAAGGTAATAGAGTTACATTTATAAAAGCATTACAGGGTGAGTTAAAGGTAAAGGATGAAGTTGTATATAATTTTAGAGAAGAAGAAATAAGAGAGAAAATAAATGAAATAAGAGTTTATAATGGGAATAAATATGAGAGTAAAGATAGAATTGTTTCAGGTGAAATCCTCGGAGTTATAGGTGTAAGTTCCCTAAGAGCTGGTA
>Ga0213825_1001899_pt1 | contig 13742 bp, 9 predicted proteins | sample MC6MC0900MG_FD_179896 | JGI IMG/M metagenome (GOLD analysis project Ga0213825, IMG submission 179896) | Enriched soil aggregate microbial communities from Iowa State University, Ames, United States - MC6-MC0900-MG | ecosystem: Environmental > Terrestrial > Soil > Unclassified | place: USA: Iowa... | reverse complement strand
CACTTGCTGGCGCAGGGGATTGAACGGCGGCTGTGGCAGGTGGCGGGGGATGCGGGGGAGGGCAAGGCTACGGTGGACAAGTACCTGAGCCAGAATCAGCAGCCGTGATTGGTCTGGAGGGCCTCTTCGCGGGTAAACCCGCTCCCAACCTCAAGGCGCTGGAGCTGGCCAAAGGGACCTGTCGTGACCTGCTGTTGAGCAATGACCATGGGCTGGATTCGGCCAAGGCGGTGGTGGAGGCGTTGCTGGATGGGGTGGAGGCGCAACAGTTGGCCGGACGGGGGAAGGCGCCGCAGATGCAGGGTGTTTGAGGGCTGGCTTGGGTCTTCCAGGTGCCCGCCGCTAGGGATTTAGCGCCTGGGAGATCGAGCGCCGCCCGTGCGGCGCTCGATCTCCGCCCCACCCCTATCATTTTTGCCAGTAGCGGCAATGTGTTGCGCATGGATAAATGGGCCACGGATGAAAAAGGAAACGGCCATGGCGAAATTGTCACGCCCGATCGCTGCACTCTTGCTCGGCATCGCTTCGCAAACATTAAAGGCCGCTGATGCGACGAGCATGCTCGCCACGCGCGTAGAGGCGGCGGCGCACTAACTGAACACCGGGTACAACAGCGCCACCGATGACTGCGCGGTGGCACTGTTGTACCCGGTTATCTGTGCAGCGGCATAACGTTGCGTACAACGGCCAGCCGCAATGCCACCACCAACCAACGACTAAGCCGGCAAGGCGGTGGCCCGAAATTGGTCGGCTCTGGCAGTAGCCATAATATTTACGTGCGAGCCGAGTTCCAAGGAGAATTCCTGTGGTGCAGAATACTTCAAGTCAGGATGTCAAACGAAAGGTCTACCATTTTTATTGCAAGGGTCGTGCCGCCAATCAATTACAAGAAGACACAAACCACACAGTTGTCCAGTATGAAGATCAGCTCCTGGCTCAACAGTCATGCAAGGATGGAGTATGCACGAGCACAGTGTTAACTGTTGATCAGCAGCGAACAGTCCTCTATCGGGCTGGTCAATATCAGTCACAACGGCCCCTTGTTTACACGCCTTATGGTCATCCATCGCAACACCCAGGATGGCTCGGGTTCAATGGCGAGCGACCGGATCCGATGACGCTTCATTATTTGCTTGGTAATGGACGTCGCGGGTTTAATCCAGTTTTGATGCGATTCAACTCTCTTGATAGGATGAGTCCCTTTGGGTCTGGTGGTTTGAATTCTTATAGTTACTGCCTGCAAGATCCTATAAATTATCAAGATCCGAGTGGCGACTCCAGAGTTCCCTCTTATTCTCGTTTGCCTGGAGGCTCCGCTGGAAATCTTTCGCGCCAAAAAAATGGCCCCGGAAAGATTTTTAAAAATGTAGATCCCGTTGAGCATCAGGTGACATTTATCGTGACAACAGGAAAAACTGAAACGAAAGACTATGATTTCATGGGGTACCATGGGAGTAGCGAGCGGTACAAACGATCATTGGAGGCGGGGCTTGATAGTAAACACAATAGCCCGCAAGTTTATGGTCCAGGATTTTATTATTCGCCAAATCTTAAAACGGCTATGGATTTCGCTTCAAGTCAACGGGGGTATGTGTATGGGGTGTATGGAAAAATTTCTAAATTAGAAGGCCATATTGATCAATACAAGGGTGGTGATTATCGGGTGATTCGTGAAAAAGGGTATGACTACGTATTGGTCAGAGACTTCATACAGTATCCCGTTGACCAAGTCGCTTTAGAGGTCAGGCGTTAGGTGGGACTGAAGGTTGTTTGTCGCTTGTGTGGGCTGTAACGTTTACAAATTTTACTCGTCGCTGCTGCGTGTTATGTAAAGCAAACAGCAGGCATGGCTTCTACATGTTTGATTGGGTATCAACGGCGAAGGAGTGCCAGCTTGCAGAATGTTCAAAGTAAAACCTACACACTGTCACTGACAAGAACTTTGGCCTATTCACCTTACGGTTACCACCCGATCTCTTTACGTAAACGTCAATCTATGCCACCTTCTACCGTAGTCTGATGACGCCCAGCGATTTCTCCCGCACACTGCAAAAAATTCCCAAGCCCGTACCCCGCCACCTTGCAGGGCGCAGCCGGAGTAGAAAATGGCGCGACAACTAATAACAAAGGCCCAAGACACGCTGCACGAATCCCGCCAGGCCCGCCTGAAGCTGGCCAACGAAGGCGAATTGCCGCTGGGCATGCTGCGCGACGAGATCGACGCTTCCTGGCGGCGTAGCCTTGGCCATGGTCTGGACTGCCTGCAGGGCGAACAGGTCGGCCTGGGCCTGGAGCAGGGCCATGACCTGCGCATGCTGCTGGAGCGCAACCGCCTGTTGGTCGACGCCGTCACCCCGGAGCTGGACTACCTGGTAGCACGCCAGGGCAAGGCCGGTATCGTCATCCTCGGCGACGCCGAGGCCAACGTGCTGGCCATCGAAGGGCAGAAGCATGTGTTGCAGCGCGAGGGCCTGCGCGACCTGCACCCGGGCAGTTGCTGGAGCGAGTCGCTGCGCGGCACCAATGCCATCGGCACCGCCGTAGTGGAAGGCCGGCCTACGCTGATCAACTGCGGCGAACATTACCTTGACCGCCTCAGCCCGTTTTCCTGCACCTCGGTACCCCTGCGTGACCCGCGTGGCGAAGTGATCGGCGTGCTCGATATCACCCGTGAAGGGGTGATGGCGCAACCGCAGGACAGCCTGTCGACACTGATGCTGGCTGCCGGCAACATCGAGAGCCGCATGTTTGGTTTGTGCCACCCAGAGCAACTGGTGCTGGCGTTCCACAGCCGCCCGCAGTACCTCAACAGTGCCTGGCATGGCCTGTTGGCGTTGAGCCTGGACGGTGAGGTGCTGGCGGCCAACGACAGTGCCTGCCAGCTATTGCAGGTGCCGCGCCATGAGCTGATCGGCCGGCACAGTACGGACCTGCTCGGCGAACGTTCACCCGCGTTTATTGCACGCCTGTGGCAGGGCGGGGTGAGCAGTGTGCAGACGGCTAAAGGCGAGTTCTACTTCCGTGCTTTGCAGTTGCCGCGTCATGGCCGGGTGAATAGCAGTCCGCCAGTCAGCAAACCGACGCTCGGCAAGCAGTCTCCCGCGCTCGATGCATTGGCCGGTGGCGATCCACGTCTGGCGCGCAACCTGCGCATGGCCCGCCAAGGGTTGGGCAATGGCCTGCCAGTGCTGCTGCTGGGCGAGACCGGTACCGGCAAGGAAGTGGTCGCCCGGGCCCTGCACCAAGCCAGCCCGCGGGCTGACAAACCGTTTGTGGCCGTGAATTGCGCCGCCATCCCCGAAGGTTTGATCGAGTCCGAGCTGTTCGGCTACCGCGAGGGCGCCTTCACAGGCTCCCGGCGGGGCGGCATGGTCGGGCGGTTGATGCAGGCTCATGGTGGCACGCTGTTCCTTGACGAAATTGGCGACATGCCGCTGGCTTTGCAGGCGCGCCTGCTGCGGGTACTGCAGGAACGCCGGGTGGCACCGCTGGGTGCCGGTGACGAGCAGGACATCGATGTGGCGCTGATCTGCGCCACCCACCGTGACCTCAAACGCCTGGTGCAGGAACAGCATTTCCGCGAAGACCTGTACTACCGGGTCAATGGCGTATCACTGCGCTTGCCGGCGCTGCGCGAGCGTGATGACCTGGCGCAGATCATCCAGGGCCTGCTGGACAAGGCCGATGCCCGTGGCGTAACCCTGGACCCGGCACTGGCCACATTGCTCGAAGGCTTCGACTGGCCGGGTAACATTCGCCAGCTGGAAATGGTAGTGCGCACGGCGCTGGCCATGCGCGAGGACGGCGAGCAGGTGCTGACCCTGGACCACCTCACCGATTGCCTGCTGGACGAACTGGCCAGCGGCACGGCGCCCTCCGGCAGCCTCAAGGACAACGAACTGGAGTTGATTCGCGGCGCCTTGGCGCGCCACCAGGGCAACGTTTCCGCCGCGGCCGAGGCACTGGGGATCAGCCGGGCGACGCTGTACCGCAAGCTCAAACAGTTGCGCGGCTAACCATGGGCCCATTGTTCGCAAGGCTGGTGGACTCCAGCGACCCTGCGCTCATGCGCCAGGCGTTGGGCTGGCTGTATGGTTTCGTACGCCCGCATCGGCGTGCCATCGGCCTGTTGCTCGGCTTGTCACTGGGCGCCTCGCTGCTGGCGCTGGCACAGCCCTGGCTGGTCAAGACACTGATTGACGAGGGGCTGTTGGCCAAGGACTACCAGACCCTCTGGCACATGGCGGCGATCATGATCGGCGCGGGCCTGTTGGGCACGGTGCTGGCCGGGGTCAACCGCTACCTGCATACGCGGTTGTCGGGGCGCATCCTGTTTGCCCTGCGTGATGACCTGTACCGTCACCTGCAGCAGTTGTCGCCGACATTCTATGGGCGGCGGCGCATGGGCGACATTCTTTCGCGGCTGGATGGCGATGTGGCGGAGATCCAGCGGTTTGCCGTGGATTCGTTGTTCTCGGCTGTATCTGCCGTCATTGGCCTGGTGGGCGCGGTGGCGTTGATGCTGATGCTGTCATGGCAGCTGTCGCTGTTGCTGGCGTTGCTTGTGCCGATCGAGGTGCTGTGGCTGCGCTGGATGCGGCGCAAGGTGGAGCGCGAGGTGCGCAGCCTGCGCGAGCGTTCGGCGGATGTGTCTTCGTTCCTGGTCGAGACCTTGCCGGCGATGAAGTTCATTCAGGCAGCCGGCCAGCAAGGCCGCGAGGCAGGGCGGCTGGACCAGCTTGGCCAAGGCTACATGCGTCAGCTGTTAAAGGTGCAGGTGACCGAATTCTTCACCCAGGCCATCCCCGGCACGCTCACCTCCTGGTGCCGCGCTTGCGCGTTCCTGGTCGGTGGTTGGTGGGTTATCCAGGGGACCTGGCAGTTGGGCGCGCTGATCGCCTTTTCCACCTACATGGGCATGGCAGTAGGCCCGGTGCAGAGCCTGCTGGGCCTGTACGTGGCGGTGCAGCGCATGGCGGTGAGCCTGGGGCGGGTGATGGAGCTCAAGCGCGAGGCCGTGGCCGTGCGCCCGGCAGCCAACCCGCTGCCCATGCCCGACGGGCCGGGCGAATTGCGCCTTGAGGCGCTGAGCTTCGCCCATGAAGGGCGGCAGGGCGCCGTGCTGGACAACGTGCAGGTGTGCGTGCCGGGTGGCCTGAAGGTGGCCATCAGCGGTGCCTCGGGGGTGGGCAAGTCGACCCTCATCGACCTGCTGCAACGTTTCTATGACCCGGACGCCGGGCGCATCCTGCTGGATGGCACCGACCTGCGCGAACTGGACCTGGCCGCGCTGCGCCGTCGCATAGCCGTTGTCAGCCAGGACATCGTGCTGTTCCGTGGCACCCTTGCGCAAAACCTTGCCTACGGCGTGCCGGAAGCCAGCCGCGCGGAGCTGGAGCGAGTGGTGCGCCTGGCGCGGCTGGACAGCCTGGTCGACAGCCTGCCGTTGGGTCTGGACAGCCTGTTGGGCGAGCGTGGCCAGCAGTTGTCCGGCGGCCAGAAGCAACGCATTGCCATCGCCCGTGCGGTACTGCAAGCCCCGGCGATTCTGGTGCTGGACGAGGCCACCTCGGCGGTGGACGAAGCCACTGAACGCGAAGTGATCGCGGCCATCGACCAGTTGTTCGCCGGCCGCACGCGCATCCTGATCAGCCACCGGGCTTCGACCCTGGCCGACGCCGACCTGCACTTGCAGCTGCATGACGGTCAGTTGCAGGTGCTGCCGCAGGAGGTGATCAAGCATGGGCACTGATGTGCGCGTTGGCATTGTCGACAGTGGCTGTTCGCCGCAGCAGGCCAGCGGTTTGCTGGGCGCCCGGCGTTTCTGGCTGGGGGACGGTCAGCTGCGTGAAGGAGAAATGCTGCCCGACCCGCTAGGGCATGGCAGCGCGGTGCTTGCCAGCATGCAGCGTGAGGCCGGGCCGGTACCGTTGCTGGTGGCTCAGGTGTTCAGCGGTCAGGCCAGCACTAGTGCCCTGCAGGTGGCTGCGGCGCTGCTGTGGCTGGTGGAGGCGGGGGCTACGCTGGTCAACCTCAGTCTCGGCTTGCAGCAAGACCGGCCTGTGCTGCGCCAGGCCTGTACCGAAGCGCTGGCGGCTGGCGTGCTGTTGTGTGCATCCAGCCCGGCGCAGGGTGAGCCGGTGTACCCGGCCAGCTACCCCGGGGTGCTCCGGGTTACCGGTGATGCCCGTTGCGCGCCCGGCCAGTGGTCCTGGCTGGGCACCCGGCAGGCAGACTTTGGCGGTTATGTCGGGGCAGGCGGCAGGGCGGGCGCGAGTTTGGGTTGCGCAGCCTTGAGCGGCAGGATCGCGGCGCTGATGCGCGAGGAGCCGGGGATGGACCGCCAGCAGGTTTATGACTGGTTGCGCCGCAATGCAGCGTTTACCGGCCCTGAGCGACGAGGTGCCAGCCATGCCTGAACCGCGCATTGTGGTACTGGGCGCCGGCCCTGCAGGCGCTGCCACGGCTATCGGCTTGCGGCGGCTTGGCTACACCGTGACGGTGGTGTCGCAATGGCGACGTTTCGCGGCAGTGGAAGGGGTTTCGCAGCGGGTACTGGAGGGCTTGCGGCATGCGGGTCTTGGCGGGGCCTTGGGCCACGCGGCCATGCCGGCTACCCGGCAGGTGCACTGGAATGGCCAGCACCTGCACATGAACCAGGAATTTCTGCTGGATAGGCAACGGTTTGACCGGGCGCTGCGCGACGACCTTCAGCGTGCGGGTGTGAGTGTGGTCGAGGGGCGGGTGCGCGAGGTCGTGCACGAGGGCGGTCATCGTGTTCGTCTGGACGATGGGCAGGTACTGATCGCTGATTTTCTCGTTGAGGCCCGAGGCCGTCAGGCACCGCTGGCCGCGGACCGCCTGCGCGGGCCGGAAACCGTCAGCCTGCTCAATGCCTGGCAGGGTAGCCCCGGGGCGCCTGCGTCGGCAGTGGAAAGCCTGGAGGATGGCTGGGCGTGGATGGCGCGGCTGGAGGATGGCCGCTGTTATTGGCAAGTCACGCTGGACGCCGCCGGGTTGCCGGGTAAGTCCGAGCTGGGGGCCTACTGCGCAGACCGCCGATGTCAGAGTGCACTGGTAGCCGAGCTGTTCGATGAGAGGGCGCGGGTGCCAGCACAGGTGCATGCCCGCAGCAGTACGGCGATTGTGGCGGGCGAATGTGTCGGGCAGGACTGGATACGGGTGGGTGATGCCGCGATGGCCGTTGATCCGCTGTCGGGCAACGGTATCTTCCAGTCGCTATCTTCGGCGTTACAGGCACCGGTGGTGATAAATACATTGCTGCGCAGGCCTGAACGGGCCGAGTTGGCGCGGCAGTTCCACCAGCAGCGGATCGAGCAGCTGTTCTTGCGCTTTGCCCGTATCGGGCGGGATTTCTACGGGCAGGAGCAGGGGCGGGCAGGGCAGCCGTTCTGGGCCAGGCGCCAGGGCTGGCCGGATACGCAGCCACTGCATCAGGCGGCTGATTGGCAAGCAGTACGGGTTGAGCGGCGGCCGGTGCTGCGTGATGGGCTGGTGGATGCGGCCGAGGTCGTGGTAACGCCGGATCAGCCGTTGGGGGTGTGGCATTTGCAGGGCGTGGCGTTGGCGCCTGTACTGCGGGAAATACGTAGTGGCCGGCCTGTTGAGGCGGTGTTGTCGGGGCTTGCGGGTGAACAGCAGAGGATGGTGCGGCGGTGGCTGATGGAGCAGGGCTTGGCTTGAGGTTGCCGGGGCTGCAAAGCAGCCCCAGCATCTTGAATCAGAAGAAGGTCCCGACCACCAGTTGCATATAGGTCCCGGTGTCCGTCCCACCCAGCTGCGTACCGCCATTGGCCGCACTGCGCTCAGGCTGGTAGAACCCCACCAACGGGCTGATCAGCAAGTGGTCGTTGACCATCCACTCCACATACAGGTCCAGCTCCCGCCCGCCGAGGTTGCCCTGGTCGGTGTCCAGCGTATCGAAGTCGAAGTACAGCGCGCCGACGGTCAGGTTGTCCCTTGGCTTGCCTTTGAGCGCCATGTGGTGCACCTGGCTGTTCTTGTTGAACGGCCCGGCATAGTTGGCTGCCACTTCACCTTGGAACCAGGTGCCATAGCCTCGGCTCAGGCCGTAGAACAGTGGGTCGAAACCTTCGGAGAAGCGGCTGTAGCGGTAGGTGGCGGTGGGTGACCAGGGCAGTTCGGAGAAGGTCCAGTTGCCCTCCAGGTACCAGGCATTCTCGCGCCCGCCGGTCTTGTCCTGGGTTACGTACTCGGCGGCCAGTTCCAAGTCTTTCACGCCCAGGTTGCCGCGCCCGCGCAGGCTGGCGGTGTTCATGCCATCGCGGTGCTCCAGGCCCATGATCTGCGCGTAGCGCTGGTCCACGTCCAGGCCGCGGATCCAGCTGAGGCCAAGGGTACCGGCGTCGGCGACGTGTTCCAGGTTGGCCACCGCCAGCGAGGTGTCGGCCTGGTAGTGGTTGTCGGACTTCAGCCACATCAGGTCGCCGCGCCAGCCCTGTTTGCCGCCCAGGCGCAGCACGGCGGTGCGGTCGAAGGCCTTGCGGGCAGCCAGGTAGTAGGCACCGCCACGGTCGAAGTTGGCGCCCAGGTCGACCTTGCCCAGGTTCACCGGGTCGCCCTGGATCAGGAAGCCGTCACCCAGCGTCACCACCTGGCGGCCGCCAGAAATGTCCACGCCGTCTTCGCCCAGCGCCGGGAACAGGTTGGCCGAGCGCCAGCCCAGGTACAAATCTTCGATGGCGGTACGGCGCTCATCGCCCAGGGTCAGGCCGGCAGCATCGCCGTCGCCCCAGGTGGCGGAACTGAGCAGGTTGAAGGCGCCGTACACGGCCCCGCTATCGGCCAGGGCCTGGCTGCCGCTGAGGCCGTATTTTACGTAGCCTTCCTGCCAGGCGGTGCTGCCGGGTTGGCGGTTGCCGGCCTGGTTGAAGCTTTCGTCGCTATGGAACGTGCCGAACAGGGCTTCGAGGTCGGCGTTGAGGGTGGTGCCGTTCTGGTTGTACAGCTCGTAGGCTTGGCTGGCGGGCGCGGCGAGCAGCAGGGCCAATGTGCAGGCGAGTGTGTGCTTCATGGGGGGCTCCATGGTTTTTTATTGTTGTTTTTGGGTTGCCTGGGCCGGCCTCTTCGCAGCACAAGGCTGCTCCTACAGGGACCGCTTGCGCTTGCGTGCGGCGAAGAGGCCGGTACAGGCGGAAGATCAGAGCTTGATCAGCACCGACTTGAGCTCGGTGTAGTGCTCGATGGCCGCTGCGCCCATCTCACGACCCACGCCAGACATCTTGTAGCCACCAAATGGCAGCGCCGGGTCAAGCGCGCTGTGGCAGTTGACCCACACCGAGCCGGACTTGATGCGCGGGATCATCCTGTGCACCGCCGCCAGGTCGTTGGACCAGATGCTGGCGCCCAGGCCATAGGGGTTGTCGTTCGCCATGCCGATTACTTCGTCCAGGTCATCGAACGGCATCGCCACCAGCACCGGCCCGAAGATTTCTTCCTGCACCAGGCGGTGGCGCTGGTCGACATCGACGATCACCGTCGGCTTGACGAAGTAACCCGGGCCAAAGCCTTCGCCGCCGCAGGCGATGGTCGCACCCAGTTCGCGGCCAAGCTCGATATAGCCGGTGACGCGGTCCTGCTGCTTGGCCGAGATCAACGGGCCCATCTGCACGGCCGGGTCCAGCCCGTTACCCAGCTTCATGCCGTTGGCGATGCCGGCGATGTCGGCCACCACATTGTCGAAGTGCTTGCGGTGCACGTACAGCCGCGAGCCAGCGCAGCACACCTGGCCCTGGTTGAAGAAGATCGCCGTGGCGGCGCCGGCAGCAGCTTCCTGCAGGTTGGCGTCGGGCATGACGATGGTCGGCGACTTGCCGCCCAGCTCCAGGGTGACGCGGGTCATGTTGTCCATGGCCGCCTTGCCGATCAGCTTGCCCACTTCGGTGGAACCGGTGAAGGTCAGCTTGTCGACGCCGGGGTGGCGGCTGAGCGCGGCGCCGGCATTCAGGCCGGTGCCGGTCACCACGTTGAACACGCCTGCCGGGTAGCCAGCTTCGTCTACCAGTTCAGCCAGCTTCAGCACGCTCAGCGGGGTTTCATCGGCGGGCTTGAGCACGATGGTGCAGCCGGTAGCCAGGGCCGGGCCGAGCTTCCAGCAGGCCAACAGCAGCGGGAAGTTCCAGGCGACGATGGCGCCGACCACGCCGATGGCCTCACGGCGCACAAAGCCGTGGAACTGGTCGTTGGGCATCAACGGCATGGAGGCTTCTACGGTGCTACCCTCGATCTTGGTGGCCCAGCCCGCCATGTAGCGCAGGAAGTCGATGGCCAGCTGCACGTCCATCACCTGGGCGACGGCGGCGCTCTTGCCGTTGTTCAGGCATTCCAGCTCGGCCAGCTGGCGAGCGTCGCGCTCCATCAGGTCGGCCAGGCGCCACAGCAGGTTTTGGCGTTCCCGCGGGCGCAGGCGGCTCCACGGCGAGTCGTCGAAGGCCTGGCGTGCTGCGCGCACGGCGCGGTCGACATCCTCGGCGTCGGCGGCGGGCACTTCGCCCAGCACTTCGCCAGTGGCCGGGTTGCGGAACGACAGGGTGCGACCGCTGGCGGCGTCCTGCCAGTCGGCGCCGATGCGCATCTTCAGCTTGCGTTCGAGAAAGGCGCGGGTGGCGGGCAGGATGGGCAGTTCACAAAGCATGGGGCTGTGCCTCTTGTCATTGGGTGTAAAGGGCACAGGCGCAATGGGCGTGCCAAGGTGGGCAGATGCCAGCAAGGCATTGAGTTGACTGGGTTTTGCCGTGATGCAAGGTTCGGATTGCAGGCGTGCGCTGTTGCACATTGAGACGGTGTGAGACCGTGGTGAAACAGTGGCTTCAAGGGCCAATCGCCGGCAAGCCAGCGCCCACAGGTACAGCGCAGGTCTTCAAGGTAATGGTTAACCTGTGGGAGCGGGCATGCCCGCGAAGGCCTGCATGGCAGGCCCCTGTCTCAGGATGAAACACCCTGTCGCGAAATGGCACGCTGCAATTGGCCATCCTTGCTGCTGGCCAACCCCAGCAAACTGCCTAAGAGGTTGAAAGGCCACGCTTTTACTGCAACTGGCACAGTTCCTGTATCACATCTGCCACATGCACACCTGCTGTACCAAAGCGTGCGAAAAACGATAAGAACAACAACCGTGGAGGTCTGACCTTGAAGACGACTCGACTCCGGCGGCATGCGGGCAAACTGGCGCTGGTCGCCGCCGCGCTGCTGAGCACCCAGGCCATGGCGGCCGAGCAGGGCCCGAGCCTGTTGCAGAACAAGTGCATGGGGTGCCATATCCCCGAAGGCAACGATACCTACAGCCGCATCAGCCACCAGCGTAAAACGCCGGAAGGCTGGCTGATGAGCATCGCTCGCATGCAGGTGATGCACGGCCTGCAGATCAGCGACGACGACCGTCGCACGCTGGTCAAGTACCTGGCCGACAAGCAGGGCCTGGCGCCCAGCGAAACCGATGGCGTGCGCTACGCCATGGAGCGCCGGCTGAACACGGTCGAGCATTTCGACACCCAGCTCAGCGAAACCTGTGGCCGCTGCCACTCTGGTGCTCGCGTCGCCTTGCAACGCCGCCCGGCCAAGGAGTGGGAGCACCTGGTCAACTTCCACCTCGGCCAGTGGCCGTCACTCGAATACCAGGCCCAGGCGCGGGACCGCGACTGGTTGCCGCTTGCCCTGCAACAGGTGGTGCCGGAACTTGCCAAGCGCTACCCGCTGGACAACCCGGCCTGGGCAGAATGGCAGCAGGCAAAACCGAAGGCCGACGTGCTGCCGGGGCAGTGGGCGTTCAGCGGCCACATGCTGGCCAAGGGCGATGTGCGCGGTGTGATGAGCGTTTCGGCCGGGGAGGGCGACACCTTCAAGGTCGAGGTCAAGGGCGCCTATGCCGACGGTACTCCTTTCAACGGCAGCGGCACTGCGATCCTGTACAACGGCTATGAATGGCGCGGCAACGTCAAGGTTGGCGACACCAATCTGCGCCAGGTATTCGCGGCGCTGGATGGCGAAATGAAAGGCCGCATGTTCGAGGCCGAACACGACGAGCGTGGCCTGGACTTCATGGCAGCCAAGGAAGGCAAGGCGCGCCTGCTGGCGGTGCAACCGGCATTCATCAAGGCCGGTGGGGAGAGCGAGATCACCTTGGTGGGCAGCGGCCTGGACGGCAAGCCCGACCTGGGTGCCGGGGTAGAAGTGACCCAGGTACTGGAGCAGACCCCGACGCTGGTACGGGTCAAGGCCCGCGCGGCAGCCGACGCCAAGCCCGGGCAGCGCGAAGTTGCAGTGGGCGCGCTTAAAGGCGTGAATCTGGCGGTGTACGACAAGGTCGAGGAAGTGAAAGTCGTGCCGGCGTTCTCCATTGCCCGCATCGGCGAAAACGGCGCTTCGGTGCCGAAGGTGCAGGGCCGCTTCGAGGCGGAAGCCTGGGGCAAGGATGCCAGTGGCCAGCCGCTGCGCATTGGCTACCTGCCGGCCACCTGGAAGGTCGAGCCGTTCAACGAGCGTGCGGTCGAGGACGAGGACGTCAAGTTCGCCGGGCAGATGCAGGCCGATGGCGTGTTCGTGCCAGGCGGTGCCGGCCCTAACCCTGAACGCAAGATGATGACCAACAACGCGGGCAACCTGAAGGTTATCGCCACGCTGGCCGACGGTGGCCAGACCGGCGAAGGGCACATGATCGTCACCGTTCAGCGCTGGAACAACCCGCCGCTGCCGTAACGGCAGGGTGCAACGGTTTTCCATCGGATCGATTACCGGGAGGTCGCCATGGGCGCACTACTGAACCTGGTCGAACGCAACCTGCATGAAGTGCAGGTTGATGCCGACCGCATGCTGTTCCATATCCCCAGCAGTTCGCTGTTCACCGCCGACGCGGTGACCGGGGGCATCATCGACACGTTGCGCCAGCAAGGCTGTTCGGCCGAGGAGCTGATGCAGCGCCTGGGCCAGCAGTTTGCCGGCAACGATATCCAGGACACCCTGCGCGAGCTGATCGCGCTGGAGCTGGTCAGTGACGGCTCGCCGCTGACCCCGGAAATCGGCGTCAAGCGGGTCGAGCGCACCGCGCTGAATACCGTGGTGCTCAACGTCAACACTGGTTGCAACCTCAGCTGCACCTATTGCTACAAGGAAGACCTGGACAAGCCTTCTGCCGGCAAGAAGATGAGCACCGCCACCGCCGAAGCCTCGGTGGAAATGCTGCTCAAGGAGTCGCCCGACGAGGAGCGCTACAGCGTGGTGTTCTTCGGTGGCGAGCCGTTGTCCAACCGGCCGCTGATCGAGCACATGGTGGCTTACTGCGAGCGGCGTTTCGCCGAGGCGGGCAAGCAGGTGGAGTTCATCATGACCACCAATGCCACGTTGCTGACCGAAGAAATTGTCGACTGGCTCAATGCCCACCGTTTCGGCCTGTCGATCAGCATCGACGGCCCCAAGACCGTGCATGACCGCAACCGCATCACCGTGGGCGGGCAGGGCACCTATGACGTGGTGCGGCGCAAGGCCGACATGCTGCTGTCGCGTTACAACAGTCGCCCGGTGGGGGCGCGGGTAACCTTGACCCGCGGCATCACCGATATCGAGACCATCTGGAACCACCTGTTCAACGAAATGGGCTTTGCCGAAGTCGGCTTTGCCCCGGTCACCTCCGGCGACATGGCGGCCTTCAACCTCACCGGCGAAGAACTGGTTGAGGTCTTCGCCAACATGAAGGCGCTGGGCCGCCG
>Ga0213825_1001885_pt1 | contig 13824 bp, 15 predicted proteins | sample MC6MC0900MG_FD_179896 | JGI IMG/M metagenome (GOLD analysis project Ga0213825, IMG submission 179896) | Enriched soil aggregate microbial communities from Iowa State University, Ames, United States - MC6-MC0900-MG | ecosystem: Environmental > Terrestrial > Soil > Unclassified | place: USA: Iowa... | reverse complement strand
ATGATTTAGCTTTGCATCATAAAATGCTTGAAGATGCCTATAACAAGTCAAAACAGCAGGGTGTCGGTGTGGTGAGTTTTACGCTTTCCCATAAAGACCCACGCTATCAGTTAAACCAGTTTTATAAAGGTGAGCGCTTAACGGGTATGCATGGCTTTATTAGTTATGAAGGTGACCCAAGACCACATTTTGATAAAAACCTGATTCCATATTTAGAGGTTGGACGTATCTAACTCTAAGATAGGTTCGCCGTAGATCATAAATGCGCAAAAAATTGCTCAATTCTTAAGTCAGTTAAATAGGATTGAGCAAAAATCTTTTTTACATGATAAATCTTGATTACGTTACAAAATCAAATTGATCGTCTTATATTTTATAAACCTAGCTAATTCGACCTTTTCATTCCAACCTATCTTGGGCTGTTGAAACAGCTAACATGGTTTGAAGGTAATAATCTACTCGTGATTGATTATTTTCTTTATGTGAGTTATGTGCATTAAAGGCTGCATCATGAAGTTTCACAACTCGAGCGATCGGATTCAAACTACAACGAATTAAATATTCTTCGCGTGTTTCACTTTCCCGTTTAGTTAATGCATCAACGGCATCACGGACTCTTTTTCCAAATAAGCTTTCGATTTTATCTAGTGTAAGAGGTGTGTCCTCAACGCTATCGTGGAGAAGGGCGGTAATAATATAGACTTCTGAAAATCGGTGCTCAATTAATGAATTGACCACACCTTTAATATGGTAATCAAAGTAATCATGAGGACCATACTTTTGACCTTGATGAGATTCTTTTGACAATTTCTCTGCTAATTCAACTTTATTTTGAGTCATTTTTTGCTCTTATCACTTTAAGTATATGACACGGCCTAATTTGTAAGATGGTCGCTTAGGTCATAATTTTATACTGAATACTCAAATTAGGCATATATAAAAAGCAGCCTCGAAATGAGACTGCTCATTTTTAAGTGAACGATGAATCGGCGTCTTCATAAGCTTTAAATATTTGATAAAGTGAATGAGCTATTACCGCCTGTTAAAGCGACGTTCGTACCATTGATTAATAGAACAGGTTTATTTCCACCAATATTGGTTACGGCTAGGCTACCAAACCACCAATTGTTATGTCCAACATAGTGACCTTGAGCGAGATATACGGGAATGGAAGCAGACGAAGTTTGCAAATTAACGCCAAAGTAGAAGTTAAGCTTGCTAGGGGTGTCGCCACTACTTTGACTATCAGCAAACATGTGACTACCTTTTTGTAATAGTTCAACATATTTATCAGCAACCTGCGAAGAACCGCTACGGTTACAGTCTAAAGTGATAGTCCAAACATTTCCTTTTTTAGTAATAGAGGGTGGTGGTTCACAGGTTTCGCCGTCTGTATATACAACAGAACCATCAATATATGTGATATTGGTTAATAGCCCAGTATCATCAGTAATAACAACAGTGTTGGATGAAGTTGACATGATTAAATCCTCTTAAATTATGTTTTATCCAGTCGCTTTATTTTATTGTTTATAAAAGTAATCGCGCTGGATGCTTTGTCTGGTATTTTAAATACCATTGGTTATAAAGCGTTTAAAAGTATGATTTGTTTATATGCCTTAGACTTAAGTATTTATCTCCAATAAAATTACCATTTAAATTTTATTGTTAATATTTTATTTATTAAAAATTAAATTGTTTTTGATACAAATTATATTTTTCTGGGATTTTTTCACTATGTTGTTTTTAGATGTGGAAATGGTTTTATTTTTTATCAAGAAAGATAACCTTTAATTAAAATGTGACTAATATTGATAATTGAAGCACTTATTGAAAATAGATTTATTATTTTATTTGCGCTGTAAGTATTTGATTTTATTGATATGAATATTATATTTTAGCTTAATTAAATTTATGGTTTTATTATTAAGTTGTATTAATATTTTAATTTAAATGTGATTTTTATAGGTTCTAATTTGGTGGTGTTATAATAAATATTAATCATTAAAAGTAATGGATATTTTATACATAATAATTATTTAGGTGGAAATATTTATAAATATTAGTGCTATGAAAATAAAATCAATTAATTTTAAAATTTTATTAATTACGTTGTTGATATATATAGGAGGTGATTGTAGATCCTTTAAATAGTGCAGATTATCTTTTATTTGCTAATATAGACTCATAAAAGAAAAGAGTTGTCCAATATTTAAGCCAAACTAGGCCTTAAGTTTTGAAATTTTAAACTTTAACTTAATGATATAAAACTTGATTGTAAATATTACTTAAGAATCTCCTTAATTATCTAATTAAATGAAAAATAATAACTATTTAAATAATTTCTAGCCAATTTCACATTGACACCTTAAATATTGAAGATTACCATTTGCGGGCTGGCCTACATTGCCAGTCGGTTCTCGCAGACCGTAATGAAAGACCGCATCAGACTTATTCCTTCTGAGGGATAGTTTTGTGTGTGGACTCCTCGTCTCCTCCCGTAGCGGTAGGACGGGAGAGGGACACCTTCGGGTGTGCTGGTTAAGTCTTTCTCCAGTCTGCGAACCCTCTTCCGTTCTGCCACCATAATTCTAATGTCTTGGCAGAACTCCCAATAAAAAGGAGTTGGCTTTGCACATTCATTATTTCTTGGCAACCATTGCCAAAAGCTATAACGATACAGCTTAAAACATTTAACGCAGCTTGATCGCCGTAAGGCTTTTTCAGGCTTTAGCTCGTTATTACTTAAAACTTAGACAATTAAAACTTGAGATGTGCTGTGCACAGTCTTTACGGCTTTGCTATGCCTTTTTTTCTCCCAAAAGGCCGCGGCTTTTACATCTCATTTATATACAACAATAATTTTATAACGGTAAAAATATGCCACATTCAGATCTTCCATTTCGTGCTTTAGGTGTACTTCATTCAGCAAGATTTTTGTTTAATAAGTACGGTTTTCACAATGTCGGCGTAGACCGAATTATAGAGTCAGCAAACATCCCTAAAGCCACCTTTTATAACTACTTCCATTCAAAAGAACGTCTCATTGAAATGAGCCTAACCTTTCAAAAAGATGGCCTTAAACAAGAGGTCATATCGATTATCCATGTTCAAAAAGAATTAACGCTAATTGAAAAGCTCCGCAGAATTTATTACTTACACGCTGACTTAGATGGGCTTTACCATTTGCCATTTAAAGCGATTTTTGAAATTGCTAAAACACACCCCAAGGCTTATGGGACCGTAGTTGATTATCGAAATTGGCTGATTAATGAAATTTATCATTTGCTTTTAAAAAGCAATGAAAATGCTTCAAAACAAGATGCACACATGTTTTTGTTTGTGATTGATGGGGCAATGGTTCAGCTTTTAGCCCCCAATAAACCAGATGAACGGAAGAGATTACTTGAGTATTTTTTGTTGGGGTTTGGGTGAGGTGTAAATAATGAATTTTATATAAAAAAAGGTGTCTTTATTGACACCTTAATATAATCAATCGACAAGATATAATTTTGTTTTCTTTTTCGGTATATCTACTTTAGCAAGTGCATCAAATGTTAGCTGGTTGAAATCATCTTCAGAAATTCCTATTTCATCCAACATCTTATTTTTGTCAAAAGAAGGTTGCGTAACTAATATTGAAACAATCTTTGGAAGCATCATACTTTCATCACGATGGGTTTCTTCAGGCTCTTCAATATGAAATCCAAGAGAGTTAATTTTCATTAGATTGCTTCGATTTACCCAATCACTGATCAAGCCTAGTTTATGAGCTTTATAGTTCACTGCTTTTAATGATGTTCTCCAGATTTTTTTATAGTCAATCATGTTATCAATTGATAGATAACGTGGAGAAGTTGCAAAAAAAGCTTCTGCAGGCATTAAGAACTCTGAAGCAAATTGATCTGCTTCAATTTCTAAGAGCTTATTATCTTTTTCCTCGCGTACCTTTCGATTATGAGTATGCATAATGATATGTCCAAGCTCATGTGCACAATCAAAACGCGAACGTTCTGCTGACTTAAAATTATTGACGAATATAAAGGGAGAACCACTTTCATCATCAAAATAAGATAGAGCATCAATTTCTTTAACTTCATTTGGAAGTCTAAAAATACGAATGCCTTTAAGTTCACAGAGCGACACAATATTGTTAATCGGTTGAATCCCTAATCCCCATAATGCTCTTAATTCAATTGCAATATGATCAACATAACGATAGTGCTGATCCTGTATCTCGGTAATATCCAAAACTGGGCGAGAAAATTGGGGTAATTTAACCTTCTTGAGCAAGTAGGTATTAATATTCTTTGCTAGAAGTGTATATGCTTCATTGGCTTTTCTATGTTGAGCCTTGATTCTAGCAACGGATCTATAAAAAATCTGTTCTGTTTCATGTGGTTGAATGTCATTTTCTATGAAAAATGACATCGGCAGATTTAATACTCTACAGATTTCGGCTTGATCATTTCCACTGATTTCCTTATCTGCATCTAAAAGCTGCTTCACTTTAGAAAGCGAGCAGCTTAGTTTTTCTGCAAAATCAGTATTGCTAAGACCTCTTAAATCTTTAGCAATTCTTAAACGATCTTTACTAAACACGTTAACCTCAAGTTAGACTACAAGCTGAATATCAAAATCATCTGGTTTAATCTCGTTAGATGGTTCCAATATTGGCTTTTTAGGATCATTGTCGACTGGATGAGTATTATCTATCTCAAATGCAATTCTGCAAGTGTGATTGCTTGGTAATATGTCAATTTTTGTCTTATCAGGAGTTTGTACAAAACTTGTAGGGTATGCGATTTCAAAAGGAATTGTTGGTATATCAGTTGCTGTGTAGGCGGGATGAGATGTAGAAGGGAAATAAAGAATCCAAGTTCTTAATTTTGATGCATCATCATAACTAGATTGGTTTTCTTTAATATTCTTCAAAGTCATGTAGCCCTTTTCACAAAGAGCTGATAGTACAAGTTCTGGATGCCCAAGGGCTAAGTTGCCACTCATGAAAATAATCTGAATTTTCTTATCTATATTTTCCAGTCTTGGCTGGCTTTCATTATGATAAACCCAAGCTGGATCTGATTTTCTAAGAAGTAAGGCGAGCTGTTCTCCAATCTTTCCCCAACGAGCGATAAACCTTGATTTGTTGTATATAGTATTGGTTCTAAATTCAGAATCACCAACCATAATTGCTTGTGTAACTATATGAGGATCGGGCAGACCCAATTCTTTAGCTTTTGCTATAGCATCTTCACCACTGAAGAAGTCACAATGTGTGGGTTCTGAGTCCTTTAAGGTTTCATCATTAAACATATCCAAATTCATAAAAGCAAAGTCCAAAAGATAGCGAATGTCTTTTTTATAACATCCTTTGATGTTAAAAAAAAGACATTTATATGGAATTATGCTATTTTGTGAGAGATCATAAAAGTTTAATGGGGACAAAATGAGCAAAAATCTAATTAATCATAAGCGGTGTCCAGATTGTGGTTCATCAATAAAGGGGTATTACTATTATTGCGGGCGTTGCGGAAATAATGACGTAGTGAACTGGAAACTTACGGGATATTTTTGGCTAGTAGCAGGGTCTATTTTTCTAATAGCAATGTACTTGGTGACTAAAAATTTCTGTAGTCATCCTTTCTTCACACAAGTTGAATTTTGCAAATATTTTTAATGGGGTCGTACTATGTTTGATGATTTTAAAAACAGATTTTCACGTCGATTGAAAGCACGAAACCAAGAGGGAGATATAATTGAAATTCAATTTTTCTCACAATACCGACCAGAAGAGCATGCGCAAAAAATTGAAGATATTTGGACTTATGATTTGATTCGTCTAGAGGATTATCCTCAACCAATAAGATTTTTATGGGGCAATCAGTCATTTCTTCATCCAGTATCAAAAAAAGAGTACTCAATAATCTATGGAGAATAAAATTAATGAAAGTTAAAGAATTAATAGAAAAGTTACAGAAATTTGATCCTGAACTAACAGTTCTGATTGCAAATGAAGAAGAAGAAATTATCGGGAAAAATAAACTAGTTCAATTTTTTGATATTCATAATATTAGTTCATTCAATGCTGAAACTCATCGTAATGAGAATGGGGAAATTGATTTCAAATTTACGGGGATGGCAACTAAAACATCCCAAGAATTTATAAGTATTGATGTGACCTCTCAATTTTAGAGTTAGAAATTCTTATGTATACAAATTATTGGATTAGTAACGGTTTTATCTATGGTCCTGAGTACTCAGGAAGATTTTGGATTGAAAATGGTTTTATTTATGGACCTAAAAACTCAGGGAAATTCTGGATTCAGGATAATTTTATATATGGACCAAAAGATAGTGGAAAATTTTGGATAAGTGAAGGACATATTTACGGACCGAAAGTAAATGTACCTTGGATAGATTAAATACATCAATAAGCTCTATATCGAAATCTGTACGCAAAATTTCAGGTATTAAAGGCACTATCCCAAGCCCATTCCATGCCTTTTTCTATTGACTACACTTGTTTTAAATTTATCAATTTTGGATAAAGCACTATAAAAGCCCTGAACATTCAGGGCTTTTATAAAAATGATCTATTCACATACTTCTACAAAGTTTCGAGCAGTTTTATCTTTACTGTCGCGTAACTTAATGATTTTCTTTCTTTCACCGTACAGGCTGTGAACATCATTTAATGTTTCATCCTTAAGTTGGCTTTTGTATGGACCTTCAACTTTGTTCACGTAATTTTCCATGAATACAGTCATCCAACATATTGTGTTGAGGTCACCATAGTCATAACCGTTTTTATCTAAGCCTTGAATCCAGTCTGGATACTCATCATTTAAAAGGCCCCGTGCTGTTTCTAACTTAACATAGGAATTATTAAACAAAGAATTTTTCAAAGCAGGCTCATTGTTCACATTCTTATTCGCTTCAATGATCAATCTATAATTGTCAGTAGCATAATTTTTTAAATCTACTTTCACATAGTTATCAATGTCTTCTTTATCTGTCGAAGCCTTACAAGAAGTCAGGAATAAGCAGGAAAGTAGCAATATTGGTATTAATGTAATTTTCATAGTGAGAAACGGTTATTAGGTGGAGAGTAGTGGTACTTCTGAATATATAATGAAACAAGTGCTGTATAGTTTTATGTATCAGGGCGTACAGTCCATACGATCAATAATAATATGATTTAAAAAGATAGGCATAGGTTCTTTAAAAGAAATTTTTATGTCATTCTCTTTAGAGGTTAAATATTTATTCGAGTAACTTTATGAGGATGGTCGGTAAAAATGAAGTCATTCCTTATATATGACTCCTTGATAAAAAGATATGTTTTATTAACTGTAGGGCTAATTGTTATTGCCTTGATGATAGCTATCTTTTTTAAAGGGGTACTTAAAATTGATTTCGCGATTGGAGCTGTTTGCGGCTATTTAAATATTTTTCTATTGTTAAAGAATTATAGATTTCCACTTATTCATGAGGTTAAAGAAGATAGTGACGATCTTGTTATGTACGCAAGGGTTAGTCTTCTTATTTTTTTTGTTTTGATAGAATTTGGCTTTTTGCTTGTCGCATTATTTTAAATTTTTAAGGTATCTACGTAATAACTCATTTATCACTTAATTTTTATATTCAAAGTCTTTTCCAAAAATGAATCACTTTGGGTTTTCCATATATTAGCAAGCACAGGATGCTTGGCATCTTGAATAAGTTCTAAAGTAGTCGGAATACCTTTATTGTCGAGTAATTGATGTAGCTGAATACTTTGATTCGGATCAACAATTGGGTCTTTGGTGCTAACTAATATAAGAGTAGGTGGATAGTGAGACGAAATCGGTAATGATGATCTAGCCGCGGATGCAGTTTCTATGTTTTTTTCAGCAGTAATGGATTCATTTATTTCTTTCATTACATTCAACGGTAGCGTTCTAGTGTTAGAACTCCACTGAGCATACATACCTTTAAAATCATAAAAGCCCGATACCAGAATCAAGGCGTTTATTTTTCCAGAGTTAGCTAAAACATTCGCTATGGAAGCACCACAGCTAACTCCAACTACTGCAATTTTATTTGGGTCAACGTTAGGCTGTGATCGGGAAAAATTAATGGCTTGTATAAGATTATTTTGTGAGGCTTTACCACAAAAGTCTGATTTCCCAGATGACTCACCATATCCACTCATAGATACAGCAACACTGAAAAAGTTCTTTTTACTATATTCATTTAACAAACCTGAGCGTACAAAGGCTTTAGCACCTTGTTTATCTTTTTGAATGCCATGTAAAAAGATAATTGCTGGATACTTTTTATCAGTTAAGAGTTCTGGCTCTTTCCAATAAATTTCAGTTGTTTGATTGTTTGCTGTTAAAAGTTGATGCTGTGCTTGCTTGGTATAAATATAAGGAAGAATAGATACACGAAAAAAGACATAGAAACCGATAACTAAAACCAAAGGGAAGATGTAAAACAAAGCCTTATTCTTCTTAACGAGCATATAGAACTCTATTGTAGTAACTTATAATTAAGCGTGATTTTCTATCTATTGAAATTGGAAATCAATATATTATTAGCTTAATTGTTTGTGTCTAAATTGAATGCACCCGATTGGAGACGGTCTCAGGCTTTGCATTAAGTTCAAACGGGAACTATGATGGCACAGCGATTTATTATAAAAGGCTTGTTTAAAATTAGCTTTTGGAAAAAATAGGCAGTTACTTTATTAAAAAATAACCGCCATGAAATACGAAAATGCTTAATGAGGAGCTTTTAAAAGCTTTATCGCATCTTCTAAACCATAAATGCTTCCTGCTAAATACTTTGATACTTGGATACTGCATTCAAGTAAAAGCGAAGTATTTTCGGCAATTTTTTCTTGGGTTAAACGTTCAGAAGGCCCTGAAATGGTAAGTGCCCCTTGTAACTGTCTACCATTGCTAAATACAGGTACAGATAACGAAGAAGTCTCTGGGTCACGTTCTCCAAATGAACTCGCCCAAAACTGACTTTGGACTTGTTGTAGATTTTCATCCACTTCAGTTTGAGAAAATGCACGAAGAATTTTACCAGAAGCCCCAACATTCACTGGGAAGGTATCTCCTTCAGAGATTGAAACTTTTACAGATCGAGCTGGTTCAATGCGAAATAAAACCACGCGCTTATCTTTATCTAAAATATAAAATGAAGAAGTTTCACCTGTCTCTTTGGTGATTCTTTCTAATACGGGGTAAAGCACATCTTTAATGTTAAAAGAATTTTGATAAATTCTTGATAGTTTTAAAGGAGTTATACCTAAAGAAAATTGACCATCTTCATTTCTGACGACATAACCATGACGTTCTAATGAACTCAGTAATCTAAGAATAGTACTTTTATATAGCTTTGTACGGCGTGAAATTTCTGCGAGAGATAAGACAGGGCTATCTATATCAAAAGCATCTAAAATAAGTAATGCTCTATCTACGGCAGCTACACCTGAATTTTGCTTATCCATTTGGCTATCAGGATCTTGTGTTGATTTCGTCATACAAAAATATAAAAACTCAATTAAATTTAAGTGTTTTAGGAATAAATAAGTATAGCTGTAATTTAAAAGATGAAATAGATTTTTTAGTGAATGTCAGCGTGTGGCGAGATAAAACATAGAAGAATATAAAAGTGCCTTCAAATATTGAAAGCACTTTTATTGATTTATATAAGTCCGATAACTAGAGCAGCAAGATACATCACTATGCAGGTTCCAGTACACCAGAGTATGGATGCCTTTTGATTTTCACCATAATCTACATTGGTTAAAGAGCATAAAAGATAAGTAGAAGCGACCATTGGACTTAACAAATGAATAGGTTGTCCGATTAAACTTGCGATAGCCATTTCATTCGCACTAATACCATAATGTGAAGCCGTTTCAGCAAGAATAGGTAAAATTCCAAAATAGAAAGCATCATTCGTCAAAATGTAGGTAAATGGCATACTGATAAAAGCAGTAATCGATGACAGATAAGATCCAGACGTTTCAGGAATAACTGAGATGAGATGTTGAGCAATAGCTTCAATCATGCCTGTACCTGTCATGATTCCTACAAAAATGCCAGCAGCAAAGATCAGAGAAGACACTGCTAAAACACTATCGGCATATTTCGCGACTAATTTTTTCTGTTCAGATAATTCAGGGAAGTTAACCACTAAACCGATACAGAATGCCAAAATGAACAGAGGCGCTAAAGGTAAATAACCTTTAATCATTGAAAAAACAAGAAGAATAGTAAGTATGAGGTTAAACCATGATTTCCAGCTTTTCGTATTTGGTTCTTCATGTATAAGGTCGTCATCTGGTGTAATCTCATGAATACCTAAGCGCTTTCTTTCTTTTAAGCCAAGATAAAAAGCGACAAATATCACCCAAATAAGACCAGCACACATCACTGGCAACATTTGTAAAAAGAGTCCAGTCGGATCGACTTTAAGTGCGCTCGCAGCTCTAGAAAATGGGCCAGCCCAAGGTAAAATATTCATTACCCCAATTGAAAGCAATAGAACAGTTGCCATGACTTGTGGTCGGATTCCAACTTTTTTGTACAAAGGCAATAATGCTGTTGCAACAATAATATAAGTCGTTGCACCATCACCATCTAACCCGACACAAATTCCAAGAATACCTGTGCCCACAACAATCTTTAGCGGATCGCCTTTAACAATTTTAATGATGAATTGAATGAGCGGATTAAAGAGACCAGCATCTGTCATCATGCAAAAATATAGAATTGCAAAGGTAATCATGATGCCAGTGGGAGCAAGTAGCTTAATCCCATCAATCATCATGCTACTCATGTCTGCTACATGACCAGTCAGAAGAGCAAAAATTACTGGAATAAGTACTAAAGCTGTAAGCGCAGATAAGCGTTTCGACATTACCGCATACATAAATACAGCGATCATGCTGTAACTTAAAAAGACTAACATAAATCAATCCTTGATTTACTTAAGAAATAAACTTTAAGTAGAAATTAGTGTTGAAAAAACATCGACTTACCAAAATTTTCTAATGGCATGATTCCATTTCTATAATCGGCAATAAAAATTCGACTCGATGAGATATCTCTATCAAACAAATTTCCATCTTTAGTGTGTAACTCTTTTAGGGAAACAAAAAGATTCATACATGCATCCTTATGGTTCTACTGTACAGAACGATGTTCTATTAATTATTATTTTTTAGCTAATTTAGAGTCATGTCAAGTGTTTTTAAAATTAATTGAATTTGTCATGGGGGGATAAAATTTTTAATTTGCATTAAAAATAGAACTATGTTCTATTAGATAGAACGCTTCTGCGTTGTATGTAAAAATATTCTTGTGCAATAGGAAATGTAAGCATATGAGCCATTCAAAGGACATCGATATATTGGTGAGTGAGGTTGGACCTCGCGATGGTTTGCAAAGTATTAAACAAACCATGCCAACCGATATGAAGAAAAAATGGATTTCAGCTTTAGCTCAAGCAGGATTAACTGAAATAGAAGTTGGATCTTTTGTATCTCCAAAATTGCTGCCACAAATGGCGGATTGCGGAGAGCTGGTTGAACACACTTTAACTTTAAAAGATGTATTCGTTACCGCTTTAGTCCCAAACTTAAAGGGTGCCGAAAATGCATTTAGAGCTGGGGTTCAAAAAATTACGATCCCTGTCTCAGTGAGTGAACCTCATTCACTTTCAAATATTCGTAAAACTCATGCTGAAGTTTATGAAGAAGTGAATTCAATTGTTCAGCTGAGAAATGAAAAATATCCAGAAATATTAATAGAAGCAGGTCTATCAACAGTTTTTGGCTGCACGATTCAAGGTGTAGTTACGGAAAATGAAGTCCTAACGATGGCTCAACGGATGGCCCAATTAGGAGTAGATGAGATTGGCCTAGCAGATACAGTTGGATATGCAAATCCTGTCCAAGTACGCAGTCTATTTAAAAAATTAAAACAGGAAGTAGGGAATTTAGCAGGTAGCGCACATTTCCATAATACGCGTGGGCAAGGTCTGGCGAATGTTTTAGCCGCAATTGAAGTGGGTGTGACTACATTTGATGCTTCGCAAGGCGGAATTGGTGGTTGTCCATATGCTCCCGGTGCATCAGGCAATATTGTTACTGAGGATTTAGTTTACCTGTTAGAAAGCATGGGATTACGTACTGGTATTGATATCGATCGACTTGTTGAAGCTCGCGAATGGTTAAAGCAAGGGATACCGGGAGAGCCACTCTACGGATTTATTCCAGATGCAGGCGTAGGTAAAAATTTTAAATATGCAAAGGACCAATAACATGAAAGATGAAAAGAAACTCCCACTGGCTGGAATCCGAGTTTTAGAATTCGTACATATGGTTATGGGACCTGCATGTGGTTTACTTCTCGCAGATTTAGGTGCTGAAGTCATCAAGATTGAACCATTGCCTCAAGGTGACAACACTCGCAGACTTATGGGGTCGGGCGCGGGTTACTGGATGACTTATAATCGCAATAAAAAAAGTTTGTCAGTTGATATTAAAAGTGAAAAAGGAATGTCACTTGTTAAGGACTTAATCAAAACTGCAGATGTTGTGATTGAAAACTTTAGACCCGGAGCGATGAAAAAACTAGGACTCGATTATGAAGGGGTTAAATCAATTAAGCCCGATATTATTTATGGTTCAATGAAAGGTTTTTTACCCGGTCCTTATGAACATCGGACAGCCTTGGATGAAGTCGTACAAATGATGACTGGGCTTGCGTATATGACTGGTCCTGTGGGACGTCCATTACGTGCTGGAGCATCTGTTAATGATGTGATGGGCGGAATGTTCTGTGCTTACTCAATTGTTGCAGCTTTATACCAACGTCAATTAACTGGCCAAGGTCAACTTGTTGAAACTGGTTTATTCGAAAACTCTGCATTTTTGGTTGCGCAGCACATGATGCAAAGAGCAGTTACAGATAAGCCTGTAGCTCCAATGCCAAATCGTGTTTCAGCTTGGGCAGTATATGATGTTTTCAACACTAAAAATAATGAACAAGTATTTATTGGCGTAGTTACGGACTCGCAGTGGATCGCATTCTGTGATGCTTTCGGCTTAGAAGCCCTAAAAAATAATCCGGATTTTGCTCAAAATAACCAACGTGTAAAAGCACGTGAGCAAATCCATCCAATTATTCGTGAGACGCTTAGCCAATTAGACAAAACAAAAGTAATGGAGCTATGTGAACAAGCTGGTTTACCTTTTTCTCCGATCCAACGACCAGAAGATTTATTTGAAGATATTCACTTAAATGAGTCAGGGGGTATGGGGAAAGTAGTTCTAGAAAATGGTAAGCAAGTAAAGGTGCCTTTATTACCATTTACGATGGATGGTCAACGTTTCGGTGTACGTGAAAACGTGCCGGAAGTTGGTGAGGATACTATAGAAGTTCTTACTTCTTTAGGTTATGACCAAGCAAAAATCAAAGAACTTAGTGATTCGCAAATTATTAAATCTAACTAATGCTTTTAAGCATAAGATTTTTAATATGTGCTCAATTTAGATAAATCTAACATTGCTGAAATGGGCTACGAACCATGTAGCTCATTTGCTTTTAATAACGAACTTGAATACCTCAAAACAAGATGAGCATATGTTTTTGTTTGAGTGTTTATTCGTCGTTTAACACACATTCAAAATTACTTGGATTTTCTTTACATCTCACTTTTTTCAAAAAGTTCATCATTTTAGGGTCGTAGATATCTGCCTTGGTTAGCTGTATTCGTGCCTCGCGCATCATTTTCATATAGTTTAATTGTTCATTT
>Ga0213825_1001882_pt1 | contig 13832 bp, 10 predicted proteins | sample MC6MC0900MG_FD_179896 | JGI IMG/M metagenome (GOLD analysis project Ga0213825, IMG submission 179896) | Enriched soil aggregate microbial communities from Iowa State University, Ames, United States - MC6-MC0900-MG | ecosystem: Environmental > Terrestrial > Soil > Unclassified | place: USA: Iowa... | reverse complement strand
CAATACCCGGGAAGACCTGGTGCGTGCATCCATGGAGGGCATTGCCATGGCCCTGCGCTGTACCCTTGATATCCTGCTGACTCAGACCTCCATAAACGGAGAAATGCTGATCTGCGGGGGCGGAAGTAAAAGTGCGGTATGGCGGCAGATTTTTGCAGATGTTTATAATCTGCCTGTATTAAAAACCAACATCGACCAGAATGCCGCTTCTCTGGGTGCTGCTGCACTGGCGGCTAATGGGTGCGGACTGTGGGAAGGATATGACCGCATTACGGAAATCCATCAGACGGAAGATATCCTGCTTCCGAATAAGGAGGCCAATGCGTTGTATGAAAGGCGTTTGGTTGTTTATCGGAAATGGACGGAGAATTTAGCGGAATTGAGTGAGATGTAAGCGACTTACTAGAATGTGCACCGGTTACAAATAAAAATCCCGGGTTGCCTGCTATTGGCAACCCGGGATTTTCTTATCTTAGCCCGTTAATCTCTCCTAATTGATGCCCTAATTCCGGCCCAAAGCACTGAATCAGCTTCAAGCAGCTTCCATCTTCAGCCTTCCACTTAAGCTCCTGAATCCCGGCAGGCAGAAAGAACTGATCCCCCTGCTTGACCTCTTCCTGCCAGACCTTCTCATTGCCGGTGGCTTCCTGTACGTCATTCCTTTCTTCCAAAAGCAGTTTTCCACTGCCCTCCAGAACATAAACAGCACTGCAGCCATTCTGCTTCAGACTCATGACATCTTTTATTTCCATCATTTCCATACAAAAGCATGGAGTCTCTTCATATCCAACCAAACGGATCCAGCGGTTTTTCCCCTCTTCTTCTAAAACCTTTGCCGGTATGAACCACCGTTTCCTCGCTTCCTCCTCTGAGAAAGTTTCATAATGGAAGCATTCAAACATCTTCTCAAAGCCCAGTCCCTGGTGGCACATGGAATCCGCCACTTGATACCCTGACGGCGTCACGCGCTCCACCCGGATGGTGTAGTCCGTAGGCTCCTGGATTTCCACCAGAAAGCAACCGGCACCGATCGCATGGGGAACGCCGCCTTCGATCAGAATGGTATCCCCCTCCTGTATTTCAAACCGGTGCAGGCATTCCAGTATGGCCCTGATATCCTGGCGAAGAAAGCAGTCCTTCCAATGCTCTGGTGTCACACCCGGACGAAAGCCAAGATAAACACAAGGCTTTTCGACCTGTATTTCTCTGCCCCCAAGTATATGCCAGCATTCTGTTTTTCCGTATTCTGAATGAAACAACTCCCTGGCCTTCTCTTTATCCGGATGCACCTGGACAGCCAGCCGCTCTGCTGAATCAATCAGCTTCACCAGCACACCCAGGGTTGCCCCCAGCTGTACTGCATGCTCTTCCCCCAGATATCCGGCGGGATCTGATTCAATCAGCTCTTTAAAAGACACTGACGGCCGATCTGCGAGCATGCTCAAGCCCTCTGTCAATTCTTCTCTCCCTGCATTCCTGGCAGCCACAAGAGAGGCAATCCATTCCTCAGGAAAATGATCGTCTTCTCCTGTCTTAGCTCCGTGAAATTGTTCCAGCAGTTTTCCCCCAAAGTAAGTCCTCCAGGCCCTGGAACCTGTCAGACGAATGGGATAATCTTTTCTTATTTCCATGATTTCCCTCCATATTTCCCCGAATAATCAACTAAAATCCATTTCGGTCTGACAGCTCTTTAAACCAGGTTCCTGATTTTTTCATAGTAATCTTACAGTTATCATAAATGTCCACCCTTAATAGGCCATACCGGTTTTTATAAGCATTGATCCAGGACCAGCAGTCAAAGGGCGCCCATAAATGATACCCAAAACAATTACACCCTTCCCCTATGGCCTTATGCAGGTATTTCAAATGCTCCTTAATAAATTCGATCCGGTAATCATCTGCTACCACACCGTTCTCATCTAAGAACTCCTCTTCCCCCTGAATTCCCATGCCGTTTTCTGATATGTACCACGGAATATTTCCGTAATTTTCTTTTATATTTTTTGCAATATCATAAATGGCCGGCTCATAGATCTCCCAGCCTCTGGAAGTGTTCATCTTCTGGCCCTGAGGCGTATACGGCTCATAATATTTTTCCGGCATCAGCGGTCCCTCATAAACGGAGGTTCTGGCTTTTGCCCGTCTTGGATGATAATAATTCACACCCAGATAATCTATGGTATTGTTGCGGATAATATCCAGATCTCCTTCTGCGACCTCCGGAAGGATGCCCTCCTCTTTTAAAAGATCCGTCAAGCCTTTCGGATATTCTCCTTTCACAGATGGATCCAAAAAGGAACGGTTAAAAATCAAATCCAGAATATCCGCCGCTTTCCGGTCCTCCGCCTTATCCGGATTTTCACAGTAGGTTGGCGTCAAATTGATGATGATGCCTATTTTACCGCTGCATCCGCTTTTTCGGAATTCTTCCACCGCCAGGCTGCTGGCCAGCTGTACATGAAAACCGACCTGGGCCGCCTTTTTGGCATCGCATACAGCAGGGTAATGTCTCTGATATAGGTAACCCGTTTCAGGAATGATGACAGGCTCATTGAATGTGGTCCAGTATTTTATCCGGTCCCCAAACCGTTCAAAGCAAACAGATGCAAATTTTGCAAATGCAAAAACTGTTTCCCGGTTCTCGAAGCCGCCTTTTTTCACCCAATACTCCGGTAAGTCAAAATGATGAAGGCACATCATTGGCTCTATTCCGTTTGCAATCATCTCATTGATTACATCATGATAGAAGGCCACTCCTTCCTCATTTACCGTTCCCTCACAGTCACTGATCACCCGGCTCCATTGGATGGAGGTGCGGTAAGAGGTTACACCTGCCTGTCTCATCTTCTGGATATATTCCTTATATTTGTGATAAAAATCAGAGGTAACTGCCGGACCCACTCCATCAAAAAACCGTTCCGGTTCTCTTTCAAACCAGTAATCCCATTCCGATTTCACACGTCCGCCTTCGTTGCTTCCACCTTCTGACTGTGGGCCGGAAGAGGCTCCCCCCCATAAAAATCCATTTGGAAATATATAATCCATTTTCTTCTCTCCTATTCTATCTCAATTTTTTCTCCGTACAGGTGATAATAAAGGGCTCCATACAGATTCGCCCTGCTGCCGTTTGTACAGGCTGTAATTCTTGGTATCAGATAGCCCTGATGCTGTCCTTTTAACATGGAAACTACCGTATTTTGAATCCGGTCAATGATTCCCGGATTGCCGCTGATCCCGCCGCCGATTGCAATAAGTTCCGGATCAAAGGCAAATTCCAGGGTTATACAGCCCATCGCCATCCAGTAACAGAATTCCTCCATCAGCTCTTCTGCCAGCTGATCCCCTTCCAGGGCAAGCCGGTCCAGCTTTATTCCATCAATGGGGGCCTCTGCCAGTTCCTTTCTTTTGTTGTATTTCCGGGCTTGCTTTTCCAGAGTATAATCACTCCAGGAAAGCAGGACACCATCTTTAAAGCCTCCCATGGGAAAATTACCAAATTCTCCCCGGTTCATGGTCACTCCCTTGTCCAGTTTCCCCCGTTCGATCACTGCTCCTCCGATACCGGTACCGCAGATCACAAACACTACATTTTGATATTCCTTTGCCACCCCTTTCCAGAGCTCTCCCATGGCAGCGCAGTTGGCATCATTGGCCATGGTCACAGGTAGTCTGCCAAACCGTTCCTCCAAAATTGATTTTAAAGGAATTTTGTGGAGATACTCTACGGCGCTGATGCCTTTTATTACCCCTTCCCGGCTGTGCACCTCTCCCGGAAAGCTGAATGCCACGCCGTTAAGAGCATATTCCCTGGCGGACTTATCAAATATATTTCCGGTTACTTGCAGAAATTCTTTCACATCTGTCTTCGGCGTAGGCACCGAATCCGTGAAGGAAAAATTACCCTCCTCATCGGAAACGCCATATTTTATCGCCGTTCCACCTACATCAAATACCAACTTCACTCAATTTCCTCCTGACATTTATAGACATAAGCCGTATTTCCTGGTATCTGTAGCTTTGCTTGTCCACAAACCTTTGCAACATCACCTGTTAAAAGATTAACAAGTTCTATCTTATCCCCCAGTCCGTGAAGATTTACTTCCTTTTCCGTTTCATTAAAATTAATGATTAATATTGCCTGGCAGGCCTCTGACCGGATGGAGGCTACATGTACCCTGCTGTCCTTTTCCGCAGTGAACAGAGAATCATGCCGGTTCGTGATCACATCCATCACCAACTGCTCTACCTGGGGAATGTTCTGTTTTTTCAGTTCCACTCCCATAAAAGAATTGAAATACAGGGTACAGCCTTTTCCGTAAGGGTGGAGCACTACAGCCGGACTTCCATCCTCCATAGTTCCAAGGATCCGGGTATCCTCATCCACCTCTATGCGTTGTTCCATGAAATTACAAGGAATTCCATTATCCTCGCATTGATCTTTCATATAAAAGGAATGGCCGGAATCTACATCCACTTCCCGCAGGCCGAAAAGCCTGCTTAAATGTCTGCCCGGTATTCCTTCCGCAGGCACCTCTCCGTATTCATTTACGCTGCCCATTCTGGCATCGGCGATTAAGATTCCCCCTCGTTCTACATATGCAGTAAGTTTTTCTGCCATATCCTCACTGATGCTTAACGCAGATGGCAACACCAGAACCTTTGCATCTTCGCCTTCTAAATCTTCAATGTCAGTAAATTCCGGATTTAAACCTCTGTTCCAAAAGAGACGGTACCAGCCTTCCACGTCCTCACTCCAAAAGCTGTTGTTCCATTTTAAGAACGCATCAAAATAAAGTCTGGAAGAATAGGATACCGCTATTTTCACGGCCTGGTTTTCCACCTGGAAGCTATCAAATAAATCACCATTTTCCCTGACTAAGTCCATTAGCTCTTTTACCCGTGCTGCACGCTCATTGGGAGTCCCGTCCATACTGGTAAGCCCTCGTCCGGTGGACTGGTATCCGTGTAAGAACGGTCTCCACCGCCACAGCTGCATTCCATTGGCACCGGTGAACATGCACATAAGAATCCAGTCATACAATTCCTGTGGCGTCACTTCTGAACCTGGGGTCAGAACCGACTGGGTGTGGGTCTGAAGTTCATTGACCATGTACGGTTTTCCGGCCTTCCTTGCCGCACCTGCTGGAACGGAATAATACATGGACATGGTCCAGGGCGTATTGCGGTAATTTCTTCCCCAACTTTTTGGGTAAAAGGTGGATCCATACACATCGGGGATCTTTGCCGTGGCAAATTCATCGTTGTTACGAAGGGTCACATCTCCTGACAGGATCTGTGCGCTGGTCCCATCAATAATGATCGGATGGGTCGTATCGTATTTTCTTGCAGTTTCATAGAGAAAACTGCAGATTTGGGTCAAAGTTACGCTTCGGAACCTTTCGTATTCCAGATCCGGCATTATGCTGCTCCAAATGCTGTAAGGGGATCTCCTTCTTTTGGGGGAAATCTGCCCGAAACTCTCATATCTTCTATGCCACACCCGGTTTAAATGCGTGGTCGTACCGTATGTTTCCTTCAGCCACTCCTGATACTTTCGTATGGTATAAGGGTCATCGCTTCTAAAATGCGCTTCATTAAACACGTCGTAGCCGTAAACTGCCTTATGGTCCCGAAGTGAGGTGATCGCTTCCTGGAAATACCGGTCCATATAATCCCGTACTACCGGATGATTTAAGTTGGCCCAGAAACAATTTTCATTGATATGCTCTCCTCTTTCATCATAGACCAGCATATCCTCCGTCAAAGCACTGTCCGGCATAAATTCCTGAGCCTGATTCTGTCCAAAGAGCTGCAGGATAGCCTTTATCCCCAGGCTTTCGCACACATCAAGAACCTGTCTGGTCTGGGTGAATATCCACTGATGGCTGTCCTGACTAAGCCATGGATTGCATACCGGCCAGAGAGTAACCAAATTAAAACCGCAGTCTTTCATATAAGATAAATCTCTCCGGATCTCCTCCTGTGAATAATCCTGCTCAATAATATAGACTGCCCCAAATAAAAATTGATCCATGATGTCCTCCTTATTCATCCCTTTTTCTTCATAATGTTTCTTATCAGAAATCGCTTTTCCCGATACTATCTTCCATTATAAAGGCCATTAGAAAACCATAAACCTGATATTCTACATTAAGGTTTCATATTCTACACGATCATATTCCGGTAAGAAGTAGGCGTATATCCGGTGTATTTCTTGAAAATAAAAGCAAAATATTTGTAATCACTGAATCCACATTCCTCTGCAATGGTGTATATCTTTGTTTCCGGTTCCTTTTCCATCCACTTTTTTGCCATCTCGATGCGAAACTTGTTTAACCAGTCGGTGAAGTTCTCTCCTGTTTCCTACTTAAAAATTTTACTGAAATAATTTGGTGTCACATAGACCGCTTTTGCCACATCCGCTACCTGAATACTTTCTGAAACATGATCCTGGGCATAAGCAATTCCGTTTGTTACGATTCCCTTGTATTTGCTGTTTCGCCGGTCTTCCACCGCCTGCAGCACGGAGCTATAGATATCCTTCAGCCACATTTCTAAATCATCCGCGGTTTCATATTTGGAAACTTCTTCATAATAATAGTAATTTTGACCGAGAACCTGCTCCGGAGCCAGCTGGAAACGCTGAACCTCCCGCATAGCGATTAACACCAGATACATGCAGAACTGTTCCACGGCCTTTCGTCCCACCTCCTGTTCCATGACATATTTTTGAAAGATCTCTTCCAGCGTGTCATAAATCTTTCGCCGGTCCAGAAGTGTGACCGCATTTTTCAGTTCAGCTTCTTCTTCAGCAGTTATGAATATCTTTTCCTCCCGTAGGCTACCATGAGACTTCTCCCTGGCGATGATCTGGCTGCTGCCCTGCTTCATACGCCCTTCCAGCGCTTCATCCGCATTCTGGTAGGAAAGCTTTAAATCCCCCCACTCTGACACCAGCTTTCCGATTCCGACGGAAACGGAAAGTCCATAATGCTTTCTTAAATAAAACTGAACCTCCCTGGCACTCCTTGCTACCTCTTTTGTGTCTTCCCCTGAACTCAAAAGAACCATCAGCCTGGCTTCTCCCTCATCACAGACGCAGATATTTCCCAACCGTACCATAAGTTCTTCTGCTACATTGGACAGGGCGTACTTAAGCAAATCTGCCTCCCGTTCCCCATTGGCTAGAAGTTGAAAATAATAGTCAATGCAAAAAATGACGATTCGGAGATTTCCTTCTATTAACGGAATGCCGAGAAACCCGGCCCGTTCCAGAAACCTTTTTTCCTCCGTCTTTCTCCACATAAAATCATGGATACAACGGCTGCGCATCAGAGGCAGATTTTCTTTCAAAAGGACAGCCCTCTGGCTGCGGTTTTCAAACTCCCTGCTCTCCCTGATGATCTCATTCACCAGCTTTTTAATCAGCCCGGTCAACTCTTCTGTATTAACTGGTTTTAAAAGATAGTCCGCAGCCCCTATCCTAACGGCATGGCGGGTATATTCAAAATCATTGTACCCGGTAAGGAATACGATTCGTGTCTTCGGAAGCTTTGCATGCAATTCCTCAGAAAATTTGATTCCATCCACTACCGGCATCCGGATATCTGTGATTACAATATCCGGCTTTTCCACCATGGCTCTGGCCAGCCCATCCCGTCCATTTCCTACGGTACCAACCACTATAACACCCAGACTCTCCCAATCAATGATGGTCATCATCCCTTCCCGGATGATGGGTTCATCATCCACTATCATCAGTCGGATCATTTTCCTTCTCCCCTTTTTAAAAACGGCTGAATTACTTCTACCGCAAGTCCTTTGCCTTCTCTTTCCCGAATATGAATTCCATAGCCGGCTCCAAAGCACAGCTTTACCCTCTCATGGACATTGAATAAAGCCATTCCCCGAAGGCCCTCCACATTTCCCTCTAAAAGCCGGTTAAGTTCTTCCACATCGGCGCCTTTGCCTTCATCCTCCACAGATAAAACCAGATCCTCTCCCCGTCTCTCCGCCCGGATCCGGATTATACCAGGATGCTCCTGTTCCCCCATTCCGTGGACAATGGCATTTTCCACAAGGGGTTGCAGGACAAACCGCACGGTCTCGCAATCCTCGGTTCCCGGCTCCATTAAAATCTGGAATTCAATGGTATCTGTATACCTGCACCCCTGGATCTTAATATAATTCTGTATATGCTCCATCTCCTCAGCCACTGTGGTGGTTTTACTCGTGTCCTTCACAGAAGTGCGGAACAGCTTTGACAATGCCTCAATGAGACTACAGGTTTCATATGCTTGCTCCATCCGGCTCATCCAGCAGATCGTATCCAGAGTATTATAAAGAAAATGAGGATTAATGTATGCCTGCATGGCACGGATCTGAGCATCCTTTTCCCGGATTTCTGCCCGGTATACCTGGTTTACAAGCTCATCAAGGCGAAGGGTCATCCGGTTAAAGGCCTTGGAAAGGACGGATATTTCTCTGTAACCATTTTCCGGAAGCTTCCTTTTAAAATCATTCTCTTCCAGATTCCTCATGGATGATTCTAAATCTCCCAGAGGCTTTATCACAAACCGTGACAGGATAAAGCCCACGATCCCACAAAGAATCACCGCTAAAATGCCTGTAGAGATCAGAAGCTGGCGCACCACCGACGCATCATCCTCCACCTGTAAGGGAGAAATCTTCTTTATCACATACCAGCCTGGGTATTTCACCCTGGCATAAACCAGATAACCCTCATGGTTTTCGCTGGATTCTAACTTAAGGCCCGGAAATCTTCTGGTGATCTCCCAGCCTTCTGTTTCCTGCTCCGTAGAAATCCGTATGATACCATCTTCTATCACATAGTAAGCCTCACCCTCTGACATCTGGTCAGACAGCAGCCGCACCAGCACACTCTTTTTTATATAGATTTTCTGGAATCCGATGGTTGTGCCAATGTCATTGATATCATTGATGCATCTGGCATATCCGTACAGTTCTTCCCGGTTGCTCCCCCAATCCGGGCTGACTTTTATATCTGTCAGAAAAACAGCATGTCCTTTCTCTTTCAGCAGTTTTTCTTTAAGCTCTTTGCTGATTCCGTCGGTGATAGAACTGGAGCTGTACCGTTTTCCGTCCATGCGGACAAAATCCACCGCATAAACATACTCCTCATAGCAAAGCTGGTTCCTGACGTAGCGGTCCAGATCATAGGCAGCGCTTTCCACGTTTTCTTCCCCCTGGGCAAGGAGGAAATCCCTCACTCTTTCATTCTGGAAAAAGGAAAGGGAATTGTTCCCCACGTTTCTCATGATTCCTTCCATATTAGCGGCGATCTGGGTCGTATTGTTCTGATTCAGGGTCGTTGCATTTTCTGTGATGATCTTCCGGTACTGTCCGTAGGAAATCACCCCAAGAATCATAGTAGGAATTAGTATCAGCACCAGGACCATGGCAAATATAGCCATTTGCAAACTTCCAAATATATTTCTATACCAAGTCTTCATACCTGCTCCTTTTGTAAACGAAGAAAAACAAGTTTAGACAAGCCCTATTCTGGCTTGCCTAAACATACTCCAACAATATTAACCTTTCACTGCTCCTGCGGTCATACCTTTCATTATTTGATTATAAAACAACAAATACATAATTACAACCGGTAAGGTGGAAACCACCAGTGCCGCTAACATCAGCGGGTAATTGACGGTATAGGCTCCCACAAAATTAGTCAGCCCGATCGGCATCGTCTTCAGTGCATTGCTTCTTATAAGCACCAATGCCAGAGGAAATTCATTCCATGTATGAAGGAATGTCAAAATGGCAACGGTGGATAAAACCGGCTTGCACATGGGCATAACGATCCGGAACATAGTATTTATAAAAGAGCTTCCGTCTATACATGCAGCCTCTTCAACTTCAATCGGCACGCTTTCAACAGAACTTTCCACCAGGAACACTCCCGTAGGAAGGGCAAATGCTATGTAAGGAAGGATCAGTGTAAATTTCTTGTTCAGCAATCCCAGCGTTTTAAACTCCACAAAGATGGGAATCAGCAAGGCATAGATGGGAATGAGCATACCGGAAAGAAACATATAGTAGATAAAGGTTCTTCCCTTAAAGCGGAATCTGGATATACAATAGCCTGTGATAAAGGAAATCACCAGCACCACAACTAAGGCTGACAGGGTATTGAACATGCTGTTCACGAAATAGGAACCGATTTTGCCTTCGGTGATCGCCCTGGCATAATTTCCAAACTCCGGCTTGGCAGGAAGGCTTAATATGTTAAGAGAAAACTCCTTATCCGTTTTCAGGGAGGAATAAATCATCCAAATGATCGGGAAAATACAGGTGATGGAAAACAGCGATACAAACGCATTTGCCACAACCCCTTGAAACATATCCCAGGCTTTTTTCATCATTCTTCCTCCTTTTTTCTTCCTGCCAGCCTGCTGAGCATGATCAGCCCCAGACTTAGAATCAGAATTCCAATAGCCGCCGTACTGCCATAGCCGTAACGCATACGGTTCATGGATACGTTATAGGCATAAAGGGCTACTACCTCTGAACTGGTTCCCGGACCGCCGCCCGTCATTACAAAGATCTGGTCAAAGGTCTTCATATTACCGGATATGCATAGCATGATGGTCACCATCAACGTGTTTTTGATGAGAGGCACTACAATGTACCTGGACTTTTTCCAGCCGGTAGCTCCGTCTAATTCCGCAACCTCTAAAACGCTCTGGTCAATCCCCTGGATCGCTGCCAGCAGAATGATTAAATAGTATCCGATAAACTGCCAGACCTTCGGAATCGCCAGGGAGCCGATTACGATATCCGGGTTATCCAGCCACAGCTGTATGAAATTTCCCAGCCCAACAGCACGCATTAAAGTATTCACGATACCGTATTCGGAATTATACATGATTCTCCATAAAAATCCTACTACGACAGCTGATAAAACCACTGGGAAAAAGATAACCGTTCTATGGAAATTTTTAAATTTTAAAATCCTGGACTGGAGAAGCATGGCAATGAGAAAGGCAATTCCGATCTGTCCCAGTACCGTCCAGAAGATAAAGGTCAGGTTATTTTTAAATGCACTCCAAAAGGCCCTGTCCTGCACCAGCTCTGCATAATTCTGAAACCCGACAAATCGTTTCACCGGACCTCCATCCCAGTCAAAGAAGCTGTTATAAACTGCTACAAAAAGGGGAGCGATGCAGCAGAGTACGAAGACAGCCAGTCCAGGAGCAAGCAAACCGTAGATTACTATGTTTTTGGGTCTTAATGCCTTACTCATTTCCTGTCACTCACTTTCCGTTGTTTTCATATTCCGTCTGAATCCGCTGCGCCAGTTCTTCCGGAGCAACCCTTCCGATCAACAGTTCCTGAAGCCCGCTTTGCATCACATCAATCACACCTGAACTTAACTGATGGTCATAAACAGGAATAAACGGCCTGTCCTTTGCAAAAACATCAAATTTTGCAGCTATGGTTTTTTCGATCTTAACTTCCTCTCCCGGTTTCACTGCTGTAAGGGTTCCTTCTTCTATTGCAGCCGTACCGTATTCCGGTCCTGTCATTGCTTTTAATATATCTATGACTACTGCCTTTTTTTCCTCCGAAATCTTGGAATTTACTGCAAGAGCCCAGCCGGCACCTCCGGTAATGGTCTCCGGATTTCCCTTTCCGCCTTCTACCATTGGGAGAGCCGCCATTTCCGTTACATTTTTCACTTCTTCCGGACAGTTCTCATCGAAGTTTGCGATGGCCCAGCTTCCGTCAATGGTAATGGCAGCTTTTCCATTCATATATAACTGTCTCTGCTGCGCTCCGTCAATGCTGTTTACATCCTCATTGAACGCTCCGGCAGCCGCTAAGTCACTTAAAGCCTGTAAAGACTGCACAAACTCAGGATCTGTGAACTTCGCCCCACTTCGGTCACGAATGCTCTGATACCATTCATCTCCTGTTAAACGGTTGCCCAGGGTGCTCATGATAACGGATTCCGCATTCCATTTTTCCTTATTTCCAAGCACAATGGGGGTCACGCCGATTTCTTTAAGCTTAGGAATGATATCCAGTAACTCAGACCATGACCCCGGAAATTCCTGGATCCCTGCCTGCTTAAATAAATCTGTGTTATAAAATACGCAGGTATTTGTTACCTGAAATGGCACAGCATAAATCTTCTCTCCGATTGTAAAGTTGGAAAATACACCTTCCTTAAAATTATCCTTCCAGGCTGAGTCGCTGCTTAAGGCTTCACTTAAGGAAAATACTTTACCGTTTTCCACAAATGTTTCCGCCATCTGTCCTTTGATCATAAAGATGTCCGGCAGCTCTTCTCCTGCCGCCAGGGTCTGTACCTTCGTCGCCAGATCAGAGTTGGAAACTGATTCTTCATCAATTGTCACATTAGGGTGCTTCGCTAAGTACTCATCCAGTAAAGGCTTCATTGCCTTCGTGACTCCTTCCCCGGGAATAAAGAAATCCAGCATTGAGATCTCTATCTTCTCTCCTGCTGCCTCCGGCGCTTTCTGTCCGCACCCTGTCATTGTGACCCCCATGATTCCGGCACAGGCCAGACTGGCAAGCCGCATCCAAGTTTTGTTTCTCATAAGAATGATCCTCCTTTTTACTTAGAACCTGCTTCGTTCATATATCGAAATTATAACAAGTGCCTGTAAATGTTTTAAGGGGGTGTATCTATAAAAAAGTATGATATTCTACACATTCCGGGCAAAACTGCGGGTATGCACCTTCGTATGTTCTGGCAGCAAAAAAATCCCATCAAAGCTGCCGCAAGCTCTGACGGGATTTATAATCCGACACTTTCCTCTATCAATCAACATGTCCATTCCGAATTTCTCCGCTTATTTATGATACGGCTCCCCGCTGATAATCCGATAACTCCGGTAAATCTGCTCCAGTAAAACAACTCTCATCAGCTGATGAGGAAATGTCATCTTAGAAAAGCTCAGCTTATAATCTGCCCGCCTTAAGACAGCATCAGAAAGTCCCAGAGAGCCCCCGATCACAAATACGATCTGGCTCACTCCTCCGATTCCAAGCCCATTTATTTTCTCAGACAGTTCAACCGAATCCAGCATTTCCCCGTCAATGGCCAGTGCAATTACATAAACCCCGTCCTTAATTGAAGAAAGGATTTTTTCCCCTTCTTTATCCTTTATCTGTCTTTCAACTGCTTCACTGGCAGAGTCGGGAGTTTTCTCATCAGCCACCTGTACAATATCCAGTTTGCAGTAGCGGCTCAATCGTTTGCTGTATTCCCCGATGGCATCTGTATAAAACTTCTCCTTTATTTTTCCCACAGTTACCAAAGTAATCTTCATTGGTATCTCCTTTATGTGTCAAGTTCTTTCTTCATCATGGCAATGAGAAGCTTAGCCATATCTCTTGCCGACTTTGCATGCTTTGTTTTCACCTTCCGCACCACTTTTCCATCGGGTTTGACATTGATATGAAAAATGATCCGCAAAAATGACTCCACCTCGTCCCATGCTTCCCGGCTCTCGGGAATCAAGTCCAGTCCCATCTGAAATACATGAAACATTCCCTCATAAACGGAAACCTGCCTCTTCACGCCTGCTTTTTTTAACTTGTCAGCAACAGTCAGCGTATCGCTAAGAAGCACTTCATAGCTGCCAACCTGCATAAGAACAGGAGGAAAGCCCTCATATTCCCCAAATACCGGAGAAATATAAGGAAGGTGAGGGTCCTCTCCGCCGATATATTCTGAATTGTAAAGCATATTATCTGTAGAATTTCCAAACAACGGATCGATGTCGTAATTGGATACATGGCTTTCCCCGCTGTTA
>Ga0213825_1001881_pt1 | contig 13833 bp, 13 predicted proteins | sample MC6MC0900MG_FD_179896 | JGI IMG/M metagenome (GOLD analysis project Ga0213825, IMG submission 179896) | Enriched soil aggregate microbial communities from Iowa State University, Ames, United States - MC6-MC0900-MG | ecosystem: Environmental > Terrestrial > Soil > Unclassified | place: USA: Iowa... | reverse complement strand
AATTGGCTTGAACAACCTCATTATAACGGAAAGGTGATTTTTTTGTATAACAAACACCGCGCACCCGCATAGCGGGTGGTTGATATTTCGCACGCTTCGCGAGCTCAACAGGGTCACGACCCATAATAAAAAAAATCACATAAAATGTGATTTTTCACAGAACACAATAATAACCCTTAAGCCTCATTTACTTCGTAAAAGCACAGGTATATTATCTGGAGTTTATTTGGATGCCGAACAAGCTATGTGGTTCACAAAAGGGTTAAGATTATTGAACTTAGACCGACTGGAATTGTTGTTTTAGATTAATCGTCATGCGTAAAGTAATAATCAATAAAACGGGCAAAAAGTATTTCAATTATTAAAAACATATGGACCATAGTTTCAAAAACGGTATCAGGCCCTAACTCAAACTTCTCAATATTTGTAAATAAATTAAAATCACTTTTTACCGCAATTCTATTGTGTCCGCTTTTGGTTAAGGAAATAATCTTGACTCCTTTGGCTTTAAACTTATTAAGTTGATTATCAACAAAGGCAGATTCTCCGCTTTTTGATATAATAAAAATGATGTCATTCTTGCCCAGCAAATTTGTGCTTTTCATTAACTCTCCCTCACCAGGAAGATCAATGGCAATCATATTAACGGATAGAAACATCCTTCTTAATTCTATGGCAACTTCACGTTGCAAGCTTCCGGTCCCATAGATAAAGATATTATGCGCCTCATAAATGGCCCGAACCATCTCATCAAAATCTATTTCTTTATAACGATTGATGATATTGATGTTGTTATTGATTACCTTCTCGGTAATACTTTCGTAACTTTTTCGGGGCGCAATATTCTCCCACCGTAAATGGGCTTTCAGTTCGCTGTAGCCACGTAAACCAAGCTTCTGAGAGAATCTCATCAAGGTTGTCCGAGACACATTAACCCGTTCAGCCACAACATTAATTGGCAAATTCGCTACTTCCTCACGATTCGCTGAAATATAATTCCAAATATGGTAATCATTTTCACTTAACTCATGATAGTGCTTTACAACTAAGTCATCTATAACCATGGTGCCTCCATTCGGGTCGCCCCCATACCAATATCTGGTCCTCTGATTATTCCTTATGATTCAATGTTACCGCGGAAAGGATTATAACACTTTGTCTTATCAGTGTCAAGAGAAGGCAACTCCCATCAAACTTTCGTATTACCAACGAAGAAGATCAGTCCCTCTTTTTCCAAAATACTAATATCAAACCAAGAACACTCACCAAGCCTTCTGTCATAACAAATGACAGCCATACCCCCGTCATTCCCCAAATGCGGCTCAGCATGAGTACCATGGGAACAAGAACCACGCACCCACGCGCAACCGAAACGATAAAGGCATTCAGCCCACGCTCAGCAGCACTTAAATACATGCATACAATAATATTGATTCCTGCAAAGAAAAAACCGGCGAAGTAGATCCTAAGCCCATCCCTTGCTAGAAGTGCAATTGCCGGATTCTGCTCACTGTTGAATACATTGATCATTTGATCCGAACAGAAAAATACCAGGGTATAAATTGCTGAGGCCAATGCCAGGGAAGTGATCACCGCATATTGGAGCAATTTTTTTATTGTAATACCATTCCCTGAGCCATAAGCCTTGCTGATCAGCGGCTGTATTCCCTGTGCAATTCCGGTAAAAACCGAGATTCCTACCAGTGCTATATTGGCTACAATCCCGTAGGAGGCAACCCCTAAGTTTCCCTCCAGCCCCAGAATGACCAGATTAAAGGTAATCAAAACAATCGCCGAGGACACCTCTGTAATAAATGCGGCCAGACCAAGTCCAAGAATATCACGGACAGCCTTCCACTGAACTCTGCTTCGCAACCACCGGAGGCCGCTTTTCCCCTGTATAAAGTGAGCGGATAAAACCACAAGACTGATGACGGGCGCCAGACCGGTGGCAAAAGCTGCACCAAACATCCCCATCCCCAGCGGAAACATAAATATATAGTCCAAAACTATATTGGATAGGCTGCCTGTCAGCATTGCAATCATCGATAGCTTAGGATTATTGTCATTTCTCACAAATGCAAGCATGATATTGTTCAGAATAAAAAACGGAGCAAAGTAGAGTATGGTGCTCAAATATTCCTTTGTCAGTGGCAATGTAGCTGCGTCCGCTCCCAATAATACAGCCAATGGTCCTGAGCCAAGGACTCCCACGATTGCAAACAACACTCCCAGCAGAATTCCAAGCTTTAAACTGGTGGTAAATACGGCATTTATCTGTTTTCCCTCATTCTGGGATTTTAAAATGCTGTAGCGGGTAGCACCTCCTATCCCGATCATCAATCCGGTACCGTGAATTAAACTGTAAATCCCAATTGAAAAGTTCAGTGCTGCCAGTCCTGCGGCCCCCAGTGCCATTGATACAAAAAAGGTATCTGCCAGTATATAGCAGGAAAGCCCCATCATTCCCAGAATATTAAGGCTTACATATTTGGTGTAGTTTTTTAAGACAGATTGTTCCAACTTACATCCTCCTTTCAACATAAAAAAGGTGTTCTTAAAATATTCCTTCTACGACCTAACGGAATATTTCAGAACACCTTAAAATTCTTTACCCGGTGGCAAAGAACAGGTTATTTATTTATTTATAACAAGAGTTATCATAATATAGTTTTGTTTATTTGTCAATCACTCATCCTTTTTATCCAAAAGGTTCTTTTCAAACCACTGAAATCCCATAATAAGAAGTGTGATAACGATAATAACTAAAAATATACTGAACATTCCCTTCCACATAATTCCCAGGGACAAAAGAAATTTATCTAGCATAGCTGGCTCCTTTCTATCCGATAGCCGAATTTCCACCCGCGGATACTGGTCATAATAAGGTGGTCAAAAGGTTTAAGACAATTCCGCCTGCCAAAACAGAGGCAATCTGGCCGGAAACATTGGCCCCGATGGCATGCATCAACAGATGATTGGTGGGGTCCTCTTTAATAGACATCTTCTGAACGACACGGGCTGACATAGGGAAAGCGGAAATACCGGCTGCGCCTATCATAGGATTGATCTTGTTCTTACGGAATAAATTAATGAACTTGGCAAACAGCACTCCTCCTATGGTGTCGAATACAAATGCAACAAGGCCAAGGACGAGAATAACAAGGGTCTGCCAGGTTACAAAGGCTTCCGCTCTCATGCTGAAGGAAACAGTAATGCCCAGCAGCAGGGTGACCAGATTGGCAAGAATATTCTGTGCCGCATCTGATAAGCTGTGTAGAACGCCGCATTCTCTTAACAGATTTCCGAACATCAGAAAGCCCACCAGGGAAACGGACTGGGGTGCTACAAATCCAGCAATCATGGTGACTGCAATTGGGAAAATAATTCGGATCCTTTTGGATACGGATACTGGATTATAAGGCATCCGGATCAAGCGCTCCTTTTTGGTGGTAACCAGCCGAATAGCAAAGGGCTGGACCAAAGGAACCAGAGCCATATAGGAATAAGCCGCCACCGCAATTGGCCCGATGTAATTTGATTTGAGTATCTGGGATACCAGAATAGAAGTCGGCCCGTCAGCAGCACCGATAATACCTATGGAAGCAGCGTCTCTTAAGTCAAATCCAAGTAAAACAGCTACAGATATCGTTAAAAAGATACCAAATTGGGCCGCTGCACCAAACAGCATCATGATGGGATTGGATAACAAAGGCCCAAAATCGATCATGGCCCCGATCCCGATAAACAAAAGAAGAGGCAGCGCTTCTGAGGCTTCGATCCCGGATTCAAACAGCCACTGGATAATACCATGAGTATTTCCTATGCCGGGCAGCGTCTGATCGATCACGCCGGACAGGGGCAGATTGACCAGTATCGCCCCAAATCCCATGGGAAGAAGAAGCGAAGGCTCGTACCCTTTTTTAATAGCAAGATAGATCAGCAAAAATCCGACGAGATACATGATTAACTGAGGAACGGTTACAGAGGTAAGACCTGACAGCAAAAAATTCATATTAAATCTCCCTTCATGCTAGTGCTCTTTTGTATCGGTGAGGTCATCATATACAACCAAAAAGACAAGACTCGGCCCTAAAATTAGGACACAGGTCTTGTCTTTTCAAATTAAACCAGAACATTGCTGTTCAGGATGTTGATTTAACTGCATGCTGATAAATTAGAAGGCCTTTTTTAGCCGGCGCATGCTGACTACTCCCCCATATCTGATTGTCTTTACCATATCATAAATATAGCCATAAGTCAATGTTGTCAGGAACTTTTATAACCTCTTAACACATATAAATTACGGGAAAAGAAAAGCTATTTCCAGTTAAAGCAGCTCTTCCAAATCAGGAAGCGCTTTTAAGCTCCTTTTTAAAATTCCCTTCATATAAGCGATTGCAATTCCATAATTGGTAAATGGTACACCGGCATCTGACGCACACTTTCTTCGGTATTCTATCTCCCTTTCATTTAACATGCAGCCGCCGCAGTGGATGATCAGCTTATAGGCTGACAAGTCTTCCGGAAATTCCCGCCCGGAGGAAGTTTCTATGAGAAGCTCTTTCCCTGTATACTGCCGAAGCCAGCGGGGAAGCTTTACGGTACCAATGTCATCACACTGTCTGTGATGGGTACAACCTTCTGAGATCAGGATCCTGTCGCCCTCCATTAAATCCCCAATAGCCGCCACTCCCTTTACCGCATCCTCTAAAAAGCCTTTATACCTGGCCAGAAGGATAGAAAACGAGGTGAGAAGAATCTCTTCCGGTGTATCCTTACTTACCTGCTCAAAGACCTGGCTGTCCGTAATGACAAGGGCCGGTCTGGTTCCCAGCCTTTTAAGAGTTTCCTTTAATTCCGTTTCACGCACTGCCACCGATATGGCACCGGCCTCCAGGATATCCCGGATCACCTGCTGCTGGGGCAAGATGAGGCGGCCTTTTGGTGCCGCCTTGTCAATGGGGATTACCAGTACCACCAGGTCGAATGGATTCAGCAAATCTCCTACGATCCTCATTTTTGTGTCCCCGGTGTTTACAAGGCTTCCGATCCTTTCCTTTAATTCGTGGATGAACAGGCCCTTAAAAGCGCTGACAGAAAGTCCGTCATCATAGGCCTGTGGTCCGGTCAGATCACACTTATTATAAGCAACCACATATGGAATCTTCTTTTCCTTAAACAAAAGGATCAATTCTTCATCGGTTTTTGTCTTTCCAACAGCCCCATCTACAACTAAGACTGCGCAATCAGCCCGGTTTAAAATCTGCTTTGTTTTCCTTACCCGCATCTCACCCAGAGCGCCTTCATCGTCAAACCCTGGCGTATCAATGATGACCACCGGTCCCATGGGAAGAAGCTCCATGGATTTGTAAACAGGGTCCGTGGTAGTCCCTTTCACTTCCGATACAACGGACAGCTCCTGCCCTGTCACTGCATTGACAACGCTTGATTTTCCTGCATTGCGGCGGCCAAAAAAGCCGATATGCACCCGCTCAGAGGATGGTGTTTCATTAAGTCCCATGCCTGTCACCTCTCCCTACTGTCAATTTTTGCAATGGCAGCGAGCCAAAGCCAAGCTTACTTTGCCCTGGCGACTGCCTGTTTGATCAAAAACGGAAATCCCTGATCCCTTTTTCTATATTCTGCAAATGATCTTCACAGATCAAACGAACCTTTTCCTTTGGAATATGGTTCAGCTCCGCTGCTATCAGGGCCTCACCAACTTTTTTCGTATCCTCGGAAGCATAATCCATCAAATATTCTTTTAGTGTCATCAGGGCATTGGGCTGGCAGCAGTTCTGGATCTGGCCGCTTTTGCAAAGACTCATAAAACGGTCTCCCGTACGTCCCTCCCTGTAACAGGCGGTACAGAAAGATGGAATATAGCCCATATCCATGAGCCAATGGACCACCTCATCCAGGGAACGCTGATCCGATACGTCAAACTGCTCTGTATCCGTAGGACGGATATCTTCCTGGTAGCCGCCCACGCTGGTTCTGGAACCGCCGCTGATCTGGGATACCCCCAGGCGGATCACCTGTTCTCTTACCTTTTGACTTTCCCTGGTGGAAACGATCATTCCCGTATAAGGAACCGAAATCCGGATCAGTGCACAAAGCTTTGCAAAGATTTCGTCATCAATCCCATTGTCAAAGGCATCGGGATCAATGTCATCGGCTTTTTTGATACGGGGAACGCTAATGGTATGAGGTCCTACACCATGAACTGCCTCCAGATGCTCCGCATGCATCAAAAGTCCTGCAAATTCATACTGGTACAGCTCCAGACCAAAAAGTACGCCAAGGCCTACGTCATCAATTCCGCCCTCCATGGCCCGGTCCATGGCCTCGGTATGGTAGGAATAGTCGTGCTTGGGGCCTGTTGGATGAAGCGTTTCGTAGCTTTCTTTATGATAGGTTTCCTGAAAGAGAATATAGGTTCCAATCTCTGCCTCTTTCAGCTTCCGGTAATTTTCTACCGTGGTTGCAGCAATGTTTATATTGACCCGGCGGATGGCGCCGTTTTTGTGTTTGATGGAATATATGGTTTTGACGCAATCCAGAATGTATTCGATGGGATTATTTACAGGATCCTCACCTGCTTCAATGGCAAGCCGTTTATGTCCCATATCCTGAAGGGCGATGACTTCCTTCTCCACTTCTTCCAGGGAGAGTTTTTTCCTGGCAATGTGCTTGTTTTTTAAGTGGTATGGACAGTAGGTACAGCCATTTACGCAGTAGTTAGAAAGATAAAGAGGGGCAAACATGACGATGCGGCTTCCGTAGAAATCCTTTTTAATCTGCTCTGCAAGATCATAGATTTCCTGAATTTTTTCCGGAATATCACAGGCAAGGAGGATAGATGCCTCCCGGTGGGTCAGACCTTTTGCCAGCCTGGCCTTTGCAATAATCTGGTCAATCAGTTCTACATTGTCTTTGTTTTTTTTCGCATAATCAAGAGTTTCAAGAATTTCTTCGTGGGAAATGAATTCTTCCGCTTTCAGCGATTTTGGATCATACATAGTAATTCTTCCTTTCTTTAGGGTCAGCATTTGCTTTTCCGTCAGTGGTTTATTAATTTCACAGGCAATTGCCCTTGAAACAGCTGTTTCTTTTCTTATCCTTCTTAAATCTTCACGCCCTGATAGGCCGTCTTGGAGCTGACTCCCTTTAATTTCCCGATCTTACCGGTCATTGCGGATATGATGCTTTGAGGTGCATCCACAGCTATGCTTATGATGCTTACCTGCTTTTTCGGATAGGGGATCCCCATGCGGCCAATGATATACTTGCGGTATTCATGCAGGATCTCATTCAGCAGTTCCACAGATTCTTCCTCTTCCACAACGATGCCGATCACGGCGATTCTCGTCTCCATGCTTCTTCCTCCGTTCTTTTATCCAGGCGATAAATACTTTATAAAAGCAAAAAAGCCGCACCATAAAGGCGCGGCAAATCAAAGACTCCTCATATGCCGAACCTTCTACTTCAAACAGTGTTTTTCGTGTCAGGATGCTGCTATGTTTGTATCATAACATAGATGAGAAATTTTTTCAATTTTGTTTTAATTTTAATTTGCTTATTTGTTACCATCCTCAATGTTTATAAGCATTTTGTTAAGCGTTGCTTTAAATACATCCAGGTCTTCCGATGATATGCCGTTAAGCACATCAGATTTAAATTTTTCTGCAACATCCAGCATAGCTGTTTCAATCTCTTTGCCGCTATCAGTTAATACTAAAAACTTCATCCTTTTGTCATCGTTGCTGCTGATGCGGTTAACCCAGCCATATAGTTCCATCTTATCTAATAACCTGACAACACTGGGTTCTTTTAAAGACATCTTATCGGCCAACTGCTTTTGAGTGATCATATTATTATTTTTAATATAATACAATGCAATCCATTGACTTCTTGTTATATTATAATGATTCAGTCTCTTTTCCAAGGAATCCGCTAAATCTTTTGCCCCTTTACAAGTGATAAAGGCGATGCAATCATCTAAATTAAACATAGTTCTCACCATCTGATTTTTTTATTTCATATATTAACATAAAACCATCCAGTGCACAATATTTTTCAAAGTCTTTTCCAGATATTATGAAAATTCAAGATGATTTGAGAGGTACTGCTCGATATAATCCCATACCGCCTGTTCGTTAAAGTGGGTATTACACAGTTCCTTTTCGCAGGCTTTAAAATCATAAAGCTTCAAGCTATCCGTGTTTATTTTCACATTTTGAATCAGGTCATCAGCGATAGACATAGAAACGGACATATTTCCAAATGGATAGTTGCGTTCCAATTGGGCATCAAATTTAGGCGATTGGGCAAACATCCAATTGTCAGATGAAAGAACGTTCTCTAACGGCGGATGAAAATTCATTTTATTAATGGTTTCCATATGGCTGCATTCAAAGGCTTCCATAAAAGCCCGGATCACTGACTGTGCAGTGATTTCACTGTTTATTTCCGATAGATTTATGACTCGGCTCCTTACTGATTCAACTCCTTTGGACTTTAACTTCATTTTGGACGGTGTAAGGGCATGTTCCAGCTGTTCAAAGTTTACATTGACCAGTACCGTACCATGATACATGTAATGATCGCCATCCGTATAATAAGCGTGACCGGAAAATTTTCGGTTTTTGTATAATAAGTCATTTCTGCCGCTAAATTCACAGTCGATCCCAAGCCGTTGCATGGCAGATTGTATGAGCCTGATAAAATGGTCCTGGTTGGCTGATGCCTCTTTTGTAATAAAGGTAAAATTAACATTGCCTTTGTCATGATACACTGCCCCGCCCCCGGAAAATCTGCGGACTGCTTTTATACCATGTTCCTTTAAGTACGTCAGATCACATTCTGCGTATAGGTTCTGGTTTCTTCCTATAATCACAGAAGAATCGTTTTGCCATAGAAATAGATGAACATCTTCCTCAGCGGATAAAAATAGCTGATGCTCTGCTGCGATATTAAAATAGGGATCAAATTCTTCGGATATTACTATTTTTTTCATTATTGATGCAAGGCTCCAATTCCAAAATCCAGTGCGGCTTCATGAATCGTTTCACTGGTAGTAGGGTGTGGGAATATGGTTTCAGTGATTTCTTTCTCCGTAAATCCATTGGCAATTGCTAAGGTTAATGAGCTGATTAATGAAGATGCATCGGCACCTATGATTGACCCTCCTACTATCTTTCCTGTTTTTACATTTTTAATCAGTTTTAAAAAGCCTCTCGGCTCATTCATCGTCAAAGCCTTTCCGTTTCCGGCAAAGGAAAATTTACTTACTTCAATGTCAATATCTTTGCTTTTTGCTTCGTCTTCGCCGATCCCCACACTAGCGATTTCCGGTGAAGTAAATATTACATTAGGAACTGCTGAATAATTCATTTCTTTATGCTTTCCTAATATATTTTCTACGGCTACAATCCCCTGATGGGAAGCCACGTGGGCCAGTTGAATGATATTTGTCACATCGCCAATTGCATAGATGTTGTCTACGTTTGTACGCATGGAATGATCTGCTTGAATCCCTTTTCCATTGCTGTTTAACAAGACACCGCTCTTTTCAATGGACAACCCTTCCAGATTCGGCTCTCTGCCAATAGCTACCAATACTTTTTCACTTACCACTAAGTGTTCCACACCATTATTTTCATAGGTGATAACTGCCATACCATCTACAGAGCTTTGAATTTTCTTAACCTTTGAACCGGTGTGAATGTGAATGTTATTCTCTTCTGCTATATCCTGTATTTCTTTTGAGATGTCGCTGTCTACCATGGTCAGCAAACGATCCATAAATTCAATCACATGGACATCAACACCTAAATTTTTATAGATAAATGCAAATTCCATTCCGATTACACCACCGCCAATAATGGTTATGGATTTTGGAAGGTCTTGATCAGACAGCGCTTTTGTGCTGTTTAACACAAACGGAAGATCTATGCCTGGAATGGCTATATTAGAGATTTTAGAGCCTGTTGCAACAATAATATTTTTTGCCTTTATGATATAATTTTCTTCGCCTTTTACTGTTACCGTATTTTTATCCATAAATGATGCCTGGCCGGAAATTACATTGATTTCATTCTTTTTCATAAGAAAATCAATTCCGGAAACAAGTCTGTCCTTGATCTTATCTTTACGGTCGATTACTTGTTTCATATTTACCGTAACCGGACTGTCTGTTTCAATCCCAAAGACTGATGCATTCATGACATTGTGGCAGACTTCCGCAGATTTAACAAGTGCCTTTGTAGGAATGCAGCCCACATTAAGACAGGTACCGCCTAATGCTGATTGCTCAACCAGAGTGACTTTCAGGCCGTTTTTTGCAGCATAAATAGCAGCTACATATCCGCCCGGACCAGCTCCTATGATAAGTAAATCGGCAGTGGTTTCCTTAGGGGCTGCCTGTGAGGCACAATCGCAATCTGACATTCCAGCCTCTTTGACTGCAGAATCCTCGGAGATTTCAAACATATCAGCATTCGATGCAATCTCCATGCCCTCTTCACATAATATTTTGCAAACTAATCCATCTGATGTGGCTTTAATCTGGCGGTTTCCCTTCGCCGTTTCTACTTGCGCAAGAATATCGCCGGCAGTGACCTTATCTTCTGTTTTTACATTTATTTTACCTACCTTGCCCATCTTCCCCCCAGGAATTATTGACATTTTAATAAACATAAATTTTCTCCTTTTCTATAGAAAAAGAGCCAATTTTATAATATAGGCTCTTTTTGCTTTTTATACTATTTAATCAATTGCAACACCGGATAAAACTAGTTTTACACCGTTTGTTAAACAATCACCAACCGGGCAGGTATTCTCGATAAACTTTGCAAACGCTTCAATTTTTTCTTTTGGTTCGTTTGTTTTAAAATGCATTACAAAACGAATTTCCTGAAAACCGTTTCTTACATCTGCCAGTCCCATAAATCCGTCCGGATCAAGATCACCTTCCAACTCAACATGGAATTCTTCAAAAGTAACATCGTGAGCAGCTGCAAAAGCCTTCGCTACGATGGACTGGCATGCACCCAGAGCACATAACAGGGCCTCCACAGGGTTCATAGCTGTATCCGTACCACCTAAATCTTCCGGCTCGTCAAAAAGGATTTTAAAACCTCTTGAATTTGATTCTACCTGTAACCCCTCAGGCAGTGCTTTTGCTGTTGCTTTAAATGTAGTCAACATAATACCATCTCCTTTTTTAGTTTGTATTTTACTTGTTAATAATATAACACATACTAAAGGAAAAATCAATAGTTAGCTAAGCATATATTTTAATCTTTTTTTACTTCTATGCTTTTTTTGCCGTAATAAGGTCGGATTAAGACTGATAAATAAAAAAAGTTCCTTTCCGATAAGTATCAGAAAAGAACTTTATAATGTGACATTGGTACATGGTCAGCCTGGCTGCCCATGTGATACCCGGATTCACTTCATGTCGGAAAGAAAATAGGCATTGCTGTTAGCAAAAAGCCCCTTTTCATCCTTACATTCCACCCGGATATAGGTTTCGTTCCCTTTAAGGAGGAACCTTGCTTCTGTAAGGGGTTCTCCCTTCACAGCTGCTCTGCGGCAGAATCTTCCACTGTCCGTAATCCCGCAGATGGCTTTAACCGGCCCGGTCTTTACTACCACCTCCCTGCCCTCTATATATAATTCCTTTATCTCAGGCCCCATGGAGCTGTAGAAATGGCCCTTTACCAGCCCGTTTATAACTGCGTCATAGCTTAGACTTTCCGATTTTATCATGGTAAAGCCTCCGAAAGAATCGCACAGGGGATGACCAAATGGATGACTGTTGTGATTATCGTCCGTTGCCAGGCACCACAACCGCTTGCCCAAGCGAAGCATTTCATCATAAGACTGGGGATTATAACCGTACAGTCCGTCAAGCTCGCATCCGTGATTGTAGATTTCCATGGCAAAAAGCCCATTTAAACCCTTGTAATCGTTATAGTTTTGCAAGGACCAGTATGGATGGTTATAGCAGGAAAGAAATCCCAGTTCCTTCATCTCCTCTAAATACCTGTTAATATAATCAAAGTCTCCGTACCTGCGTTCCGGACAGATCCCTTGCTCTTTTCTGGCCCGTTCATAACCGGGGGCGGTATCATACAAATTAATGTGGTATGTCTTATCCTCCGGGCGCAGTCTGTCTGAACTTACCTCATTGATATCCACCTCTACTGCAGCAAGTGCCAGGAATTCCCCATCGTTTAACTCTTCATGGTTTCTATAGATCCTGTGATCCGTAAACGCCATAATCTGATATCCGTGCTTCTTATAGTGTTCCTTAGCCTCTTCCGGCGTCATTCTTCCATCTGATATGACTGTATGGCTGTGAAGGTTCGCTTTATAAAACCTTCCTTCCTCTGGTAATAAATAAGTTCTGTTATTCAACCTATTTTCCTCCCTTCCCTTATCCGTTATGCAAAAAACGCTTCCACCGGGGTTTACCGGCCGTGCATGCCACTGCTCCCAAAAGGGCAATGATAATCCAGATCATAATGGTGGTATCCCAGCCCGCCCGTTCAGACAATACTCCGATACCATAGGCAGAGATCGCTCCTCCCGCATATGCGGAGGAATTTAGAATCCCGGAAGCCGTGGAGGATTTTCCGTAAGGAGCGAAATAGATGGGCACCATGCTGACCAGCATGGTATTTACCGCCATCATCGCCGTGGTTGCGAGACCAAATAAGATCAGAACGGTTACCACGGATCCACCATGATACAGCCGTAACAGAATCAGCGCACCTGCACACAAGACAAAAAAGGAGGCGGATGTGGCTGTCTCACTTTTAAAAATCTTCCTGTTTGCAATAGATGCCAGATAAACACCGCTTAAGTTAAAAATCGGTATGACCGTGGTGCTGATAATGGAGATTACGGATTCCATATGATATTCTTCCCGGATATAGGTAGGAATCCAGGTGGTCACTCCATCCTTTAAAACTCCCTGGAACATCAGTCCAAAGCAAAAGAAAATCATTCCGGAAACCAGAACTAATTCCCACATGGATGCGTCTGCCTGTTTTTTATCCTGCGAAACAAGGACCTGGTCTTCCAAAACCCCATTTTCTTCCAAATCCTTTCTTATCCTGCGGCTGCCTAAGAACCAAATAAGGCTGATGGCTGCCAGACACAGGGAAGAGAAGAAAAAAACTGTTCTCCAATGGAATTTCCATACAATAAGTGCCGTCAGCCCATATGCTGCAAACGTTCCGATGGGGACGCTGCTGTTAATATTGACGCAGAATTTTTTCTGGCTGCTTGCGGGTATCCAGTCGGAAAACAGTTTAATGATCGGTGACCAGATCAGCGACTGAAACAGACCATTGATACACCATACCACCGCCATCTGCCAGACGGATCCTGACAGACCCATCACCCCATTGCAGATTCCCGAACCGAGAACCCCTGCAAAGATCATCTTATAAGGTTTTTTCTTATCTCCCAGTATTCCGCTGAAAAGCTGTCCAACGCCATAAGAAAAAAAGAATGCGGTTCCAATAAAACCTGCCGCTCCCTTTTCGTAGCCCTCTGCCCTGATGATTTCCGTTAAGCAGGCCGAGTAATTCAACCTCCCAAGATATGTAGAAAAATAAGCTGCCCAGCATAACCAGAACAGCATGGACTGCATTTTTTTTGACCCGATCTTTTTCTGTTGTATCATTGTGTCCAAACTTATGTCTCCTGCTCTGTAATAGATTTTAAAGGCAGATCCTTCAGAAAATATGCATTCGTGTTCGCATACAGTCCGTTTTCACTGCGGCAGACTACGCGGATGTAGCCTTCCCTCCC
>Ga0213825_1001876_pt1 | contig 13859 bp, 10 predicted proteins | sample MC6MC0900MG_FD_179896 | JGI IMG/M metagenome (GOLD analysis project Ga0213825, IMG submission 179896) | Enriched soil aggregate microbial communities from Iowa State University, Ames, United States - MC6-MC0900-MG | ecosystem: Environmental > Terrestrial > Soil > Unclassified | place: USA: Iowa... | reverse complement strand
GAACCATGATGTACATCAGCAGTACAAACGCTGCAACAATTCCGCAGAAACAAGTTAACGGGACGGTCACACTCTTATCCTCAATAAGCATTCTCATACGGGAAGCCTTACCCGTCAAAGTAGCTGCTGTTTTCTTTTCCAGATAATACTTCTGTATCAGGAACAGCACAACCGTCAGGGACAGCAGAACAACTGACATGGCTGCCGCACCCGTGGAGTCATAAGCACCTGTCACCTGTAGGTAAATGGTGGTAGCCAAAGTATCATAAGACCCGCCGATCAGCATGGGATTGGCAAAATCCGCCACAGACTCGATAAAGGTCACCAAAAACGCATTGCCGAGTCCCGGTAACAAAAGTGGAAACGTAACACTGGAAAACACCTTCCACCTGGTGGCCCCCATATCCCTGGTGGCCTCCTCAAGAGAAGGATCTATATTTTTTAAAAGCCCCTTTAGCATTAAATAACATACCGGAAAAAAGGTCAGAGTCTGGACAATGGCAATTCCCTTAAGCCCATAGACATTAGAATCATATATGTGAAGCAGGGACCTGCTGATCAGGCCGCTCCTCCCAAAAAGCATGATCATGGACAAAGATAGAACAAATGGTGGGGATACCACAGGAAGCATGGAAACAAGCCCGAAGAGCTTTTCCAAAACCTTAGTTTTCAGCTTCACATATACCTCGACATAAGCAAACAGCAAACCGATGGCCGTAGAAGCTGTCCCCGTGATAAATCCAAGAACAAGGGTATTTTTAAAAGCATTCTGAAACCGTTCCAGATTTAAAACCCTCCGAAATACTTGAAGTGTAACAGAACCCTCCGCATAAAAACTGTCTATCAACAGCATAAACAGAGGATAAAGAATAAACAGCGCAAGAAAAATAAGCAAAACTGCAATCATGCTGACCAGAATCGGGTCAGAAAAGAATTTTTTGCGCTCCAGCCGGTTACTCTGCAAGCTGGCCATAATACTCCTCCTTTCGTCATTCCAGGCAGGAGTCCTAACTCCAATGATGAAAAATGCTGCGTAATGGCCTTTTACGCATTACGCAGCATGTTCCTTCATACAGCCGGACGTTTATTTCCTGCCTCCTGTCTCCTTACTGTGTCAGGAAACGGTCAGCATCTGCCTTGTCTGCAGAGCTTCCCAAGGCTTCAAAGAAATCTTCCACATATTTCGCACTGTTTTCTTTTGCATCTTCAAAATCATAATCAATGGTATTATTCATATCAAGGCCAAAGCGTACAGCCTCTTCCGGCTGTGTTGCGTTCTTTAAAACAAGGAACTGATAAGCGCCGTTTTCCTTAGCAAGATCAACACACTCTGGTGACAGGGCATACTCGATCCAAAGCTTCGCTGCATTTGGATGGGTAGCACCCTTAAAGATCGCAGTTGCCCCTACCTCAAAGGAGGTTCCGTCCTCAGGAACAATCAGCTGGATGTTGTCATATCCCTGAAGGATCTGGTAAATTCCGTCATGAAGGAAACCAACTCCAATGACACATTCTCCAGGTCCAACCATCTTAGATGGGCCGGAACCTGATTTTGTATACTGTGCAATGTTCTTGTCCAGCTTTTTAAAATATTCCATGGCGGCATCATGGCCCTTCATCTGTACCATGGTGTTGATAACCAGTTTCGCGGTACCTGCTGTATTGGGATTGGAAAGCATGATAAGTCCCTTATACTCTTCTTTCGTTAAATCATCCCAAGTTTTAGGAGCCTCTAAACCAAGTCTCTTTAATTCTTCCGTGTTCACCATGAAGCCCAGAATTCCCTTATAAATGCCATACCAGCTATTTGTAGGATCCTTATACTGGTCTCCTATAAGATTCTTGGCGTTCATCGCATCATAAGGCATTAAAATTCCTGCTGCAACCGCTTCGTTATAGGGGTCAGTCGTTCCGCCAAACCAAACATCAGCGGAAGGCTTTCCTCCCTCCTCAGAAACCTTGGTATAAACCTCTGAGGTTGAAAGTCTCTGGAACTTTGTCTTGATGCCGTAAGTCTTTTCAAAATACTGGCATACCGCAGCCAAATGCTCCTCTTCGCAGGAGCCATATACAGTTAATTCCCCTTCAGCCTGGGCTGCCTTAATCAGTTCAGATAAATCCCCATCTTCCCCTGATTCCTTTTTCTCTTCCCCCGCAGCAGCAGTTGTCTCGGCTGTCGTCTGCGCCTCCGCTGCAGTCTCTGCCTTTGTAGCCGCCGCCTCCTGTTTGGAACCACATGCGGTCAGACTGATAGCCGCTGTAAGCGCCAGCAAAAATGCCGTTCTTTTTTTCATAATAGATATCCCTCCGTTTTTTTTCTGTTATCTTATAATAACAGAAATATCCCGAAGCAGATACCGAAAAACCAGTAATAATGTCGTGATTTTTGAACTTATCCAAACGTTTTTTAGTAAAAATACACACTGATTCTTTATTTTAACAATCTTCCTTCCAATGCTAAAAACTGATCCAGGATCATCCGGCTGACCCTGGCCCCGAACACGGTAGCCGGGTGGGCCGGATAATACATGGCATCAGAAAATTCCTTATGGAACATGACGATGGCATAAGGCCCATAGGGAGTAAACACCAGGCCGCCGTCATTTCTGCAGGCATCCATGCTACCGCTTTTAGAGGCAACGGAAATTAAGATGTCATCCGTATTATCGCTGTCCATGTAAAATGGAGGAAAATCCTTAGTAATCATACTGTTATAATGCTGCTTTTTTAAGATTTCCAGCATCATTTCATCCGCCCCCGGACTGATAAGCTCCCCCTTTGCCAGCCTGATAAAAATGCTGGCATAATCTCTCGGTGTACTGGTCCCAAGTCTGTCATACCGCTCAAAGTGAATGGGATTATGCAGCACCGTATCCCTGCATCCGAGGGCTTTGATGCATTGGTTGATTTTTTCCAGTCCAAGATAGTCTATCATCATATTCGTTGCAATATTATCACTGACAATGATCATAAAGGTTGCCGCATCCTTTACCCTGAGCTTTGCTCCCGGCTCCAGGGCTGCAAGCACACCGCTTCCATCTACCGCATGTTCTACCTTGTACTCAATGATATCTTCAAGGCTTTTGTTTCCCTTTTCCACCTCATCAAACAGACAAGCCAGTATATAGGTCTTTATGGAACTTGCTGTCTCAAATGCTTCATCTGCGTGAATAGAAATGACATTGCCATGGAAATCATCCAGATAGATTCCCATTTTCCCGTCATAGCTCTTGATCTCCGCTTCAATTCTTTTCTCTAATGTAAGTCTGGAATCCATATTATCCGACCCTTTCTCTTAACTTATTGAATAATTTATACGACCGTTCCAAAAATACTCCCCGACGCATACCAGCTTTTTGCAAGATCCGTCCGATAGTCCTCTGCCTGAGGATTTAAGCTATTAATCACAACACCGCCGCTGCCGATTTTTCCTGTAGAATGGATGTAAGAACCATTTCCCATATACATGGCGATATGTCCCGGGAAATACATCAGATCCCCTGGAAGCATTTCATCCTTTGGAATTTCATGTACCGGAAATCCCGGTTCTATCCTGGCATCCCGGTAAATAAGGATTCCGTTTAAAAGATAACTTTCCGAAGTGAGCCCGGAACAGTCGATGCCAGCGGTAGATCTTCCTCCCCAGCGATACTGGGTCCCCAAATACTGCTTTGCAGTCTCTACCACCGATTTACGGAAATGTGCTTCATCCACAATTTCCTTTTGCGGAAGCTCTCTCGTCCAAAGCCCGGACTGGGAAAATTCCTTTTTCCTTAAAAATTGGTTTCTCATATAGCCCACTCGCCCATCCAAAAGCTCCACCTTGGCCCAGCCTTCGTTTTCTGAATCAAAGGATAGTACCTTAATAAGAGAACCGCGGAAAAGGCTTAATAGGCGCATTCCTTGAACCTTTGGAAAAGAAAGAATGTCCACATAGATTCCATCTGTAACCATAAGCCCGCCCTCTTCCCAGCATTTCAGCTCATCCAGACTCACCAGTTCTATTTCTTCCTTCCTGATAAAACCGGAATAGCCGTAAAATGTCCGCACCGGATAAAATCCCCGCTCGTTTGCCCCGGTTATCGCAAGCCCCATTCCATACAGCCCTTCATCTGAAATGGCCGACACTATTTCACCAAGGCTGTTCTCTTTTATATCCGACCGGCCTTCCCAAATAGTAGCGACCGGTATCTTTACAATTCCATAAGATTCCATCGTCATCTCCTCCTGTTCTTCCTTCTATATTCCTTCCGGCACTTTTTATACCGCTTCATGACAGTACAAACGGATTTCCAATTTTGTGCAAACCGCCAGGTACTGTATTTTTCATTATTATATGGTCAGATATGTGGAATGTCAATAAAACCAGAAAATCAAAAAACCCCATCCCGTAACAGGCAGCTTTTATCACCAGGCGGTCTGTCACAGGAGGAGTATATTATATTTTCCAAAGATTCCATCAATGATCCGTTATACTAAAAACTTATTCTAATACTCACTTAACTCTTACATTCGCTTAATCCTTATACAGTTTTTTATATTCTTCCGCTTCCTTCCGGTTTGCCAGTACAAAATGCTCTGGCCTTATCTCCCTCCAGGAAGCCTTTTCCCATGAATAATCGTGAACAGAAGGATCATAAACCAAAAGCTTTTTCTCCTTTTCATGCTTCGGATCCGGCATGGGTATTGCGGAAAGCAGCGCCCTTGTATAGGGATGTAGAGCATGGGTGATCAGTTCCTCCGTTTCCGCCATTTCCACAATCTCACCTTTGCGGATCACTGCGATCCGGTCCGTGATAAATCTCATGACAGATAAGTCGTGGGCAATAAAGAGATAGGTGATCTGCCGTTTCTTTTTCATATCTCCAAGGAGATTTAGCACCTGAGCCCGGACTGACACATCCAGAGCAGAAATCGGTTCATCAGCAATGATAAAATCCGGGTTCATAATTAAGGATCTGGCAATCCCGATTCTCTGCCTCTGCCCCCCGGAAAACTCATGGGGGAAACGGCTTGCAAATTCCGGAAGCAGCCCCACATCAAGAAGGGCCTGGTCTACCCGCTTTTTCCGTTCCTTTTCCCCTAATCCTTTTTCCATGTTCATCAGCCCTTCGCTGATGATATAATCCACCTTGGCCCTTTCATTTAAGGAAGCCTGGGGATCCTGAAAGATCATCTGTATTTCCTTAATAACCTTCCGGTCCAGCTCCGCTGAGATTCTCCCATTGATCTTATCGCCTTTATAAAGAATATCTCCTCCGCAGCTTGGAACGATCCTCATGATCGCACGGCCAATGGTGGTTTTCCCTGACCCGGACTCTCCCACCAGCCCAAAGGTTTCTCCTTTGTATATTTTAAAGTTTACCTTCTTTACCGCTTCATATTTCTTTCTGCGCTCTCCAAAGGTCACATCCAAATCCCTTACATCTAACAGCACTTCACGTTCCATCAAAGCAGCCCTCCATTCCTGATTTTGCTGACCACAGGCGGCGGATCCACCTTAGGTGCCCTGGGATCTAACAGCCAGGTCTTCGCCTTATGAGTAGGCGATACCTCAAAATAAGGAGGTCTTTTTACAAAATCGATTTTAAGAGCCTGAGGATTACGGGGAGCAAATGCATCTCCCTTTATCTCCGTATAAAGATTAGGAGGCGTGCCTGGAATAGAAAACAAATCCGTCCCCTTTACCCCAACCTGCGGCAGGGAAGAAAGCAAAGCCCAGGTATAAGGATGCCTTGCATCATAAAAAATATCTTCACAAGTGCCAATTTCCACAATATCTCCGGCGTACATAACCGCCACCCTGTCTGCGATGTTGGCCACCACCCCTAAGTCATGGGTGATCAGAATTACTGAAAGCCTGTATTTATGCCGCAGTTCCTTAATCAGATCCAGAATCTGGGCCTGTATGGTAACATCAAGAGCCGTGGTCGGCTCATCACAAATAAGAACCTGAGGATTACAGGCAATGGCAATGGCGATCACCACCCGTTGGCGCATCCCACCGGAAAATTCGTGAGGATACTGGTCAAACCTTTTTTCCGGATCCTGAATTCCCACATCCATTAAATATTTAAGTGTTCGTTTCTTTGCTTCTGAATGCCCCACCTTCTGATGAAGCAGCACTGCTTCCATGATCTGAGCCCCAATGGTTTTTAAGGGGCTTAAGCTGGTCATGGGATCCTGCATGATCATCGCAATCTCATGCCCTCGTATCCTAAGCCAGTCTTTCTCCCTCTTTACGGCGGTTAATTCAACGTTATCCCGGTCATCTGCCCCATAATAAACAGCACTTCCGCCATCCACATACCCATTTCTCTCCAAAAGTCCCATGAAGGATTTGGTAAAAACAGACTTCCCGCTGCCCGATTCCCCTACGATAGCCAGAATCTCACCTTTATATAAATCCAGAGAAATGCCCCGAATGGCATGGAGGGTTTTTCCCCTTAATTCAAATTTGATGTCCAGATCGTTTACCTCTAAAATCTTTTCCTGGTTCATGCTGTCTCTCCTTACATGTGATTCTTGGGATCAGCGGCATCCGAAAAGGCATTGCCGATGATATAAAACGATATGGTGACAAAGGAAAGGATGATTGTCGGGTAAACCAGCTGATAGCGCAATGCAGGGGTAGTGATCAAAGCCCGTCCTTCGTTGATCAGATTGCCAAGACTTGGAATATTCACCGGTAGCCCCAAGCCAATGTATGTAATAAACACTTCGTTCCCGATAGCAGCCGGAATGGTTAAAGCCATGCGCAGCATGATCACCGACACCAGATAAGGAAGTAGGTTTTTTATAATGATCCTGCTGACAGGTGTTCCCAGACAACGGCTTGCAACATTATAATCCCTGTCCCGGATAATAAGGATCTGATTCCTGATAAATCTGGCCATCTGAATCCAGCCGGTCAGGCACATGGCAAACACCAAAGTCTTAACACTGGGTTTTAAAATATAAGAGATCAGGATCAGAACAATGGTATTCGGTATGTTGTCAATGATATTGTAAATTTCCGTGAGAATGAAATCTGCCTTTCTCACATATCCCCAGATCACACCCACGGTTATGCCAATGACCGCTTCCGCCAGGGCCACGGACAAGCCGATGATCAAAGAAGTTCTGGTACCCGCCCAGATCCTTGCCCATAAATCCTGTCCAATGGAATTGGTTCCCAGAACAAAGTCTTTTCCCGGCGGAACGTTACGAAACTGCATCCCCTTTGCATCATTGATAATCATATTGGGATCATACTGCCCCGGCAGATAAGGCTGGATAAATGTAAACGCCAGGAGAAGAATCAAAAGCACCAAAAGAACAAAAGCTCCCCGGTTCTTTAAAAAGGCTCGGAAGGTACTGTACCAGTAAGAATAATTGCTGTATCCTGTTTTCTCCGCTTCCATTTCATTAAAGCCCGCAAAGGAAAATAACTCCCCTTCCTCCATCGATTCCATAAATTCCGCTTCTTTTGTATGACGATAAGAAAACTGCTTCATCATCTGTCACCTTCTTTCTTTCCCAGACTAATTCTGGGATCCAGCAATACCATAAGAAGGTCGCCCAGTAAAAGTCCCAGAACACCTACGCAGGCATAGAGCAGGACAATGCCCTGAACCATGGTATTATCATGCTTTTTAATCACCGTTACAAGAAGCCCTCCCATTCCCGGGATGCTATACAGGGATTCAATATAAATGGATCCGATCACTGTATTTAAAAATGCAGTAGGAATGTATTGAGCCAAAGGAACAAAAGCATTGCGGAAAATATGCTTAAACATGACTCCGCCCTCTGACATCCCCTTTGCCTTAGCTAACTTTACATAATCCTTATTGCTTTCATCCACCATATACCGTCTCAGCCACATGCCATAAAAGGCTATATTTCCAAGGGACATGGATAGAACCGGCAGAACCCAGTATTTCGGATCATTGATCTGGAATAACAATCCCACCCCCATCAGCTTGGTGCCGTAGAGCTGGATATACAGAAAATAAACAGCAGCAGGAACTGCCTGGATACAGACAATGAAAAGAGTTCCGATCTTATCGAACCACCTGTATTTATACCGTGCCATCAAAGCCCCCATGGGAAGCCCCACAAGAAGAGAGAGTGCCATAGACCAGACCCCCAGTTTCACAGAAACAGGGACCTTATCCTTTAAAATATCAGACACAGGGACGTTGGAACGATAGATCCTGGATACGCCTAAATCTCCATGAAGAAGGTCTTTAAAGAAACGGATCACCTGGACCGGCAGAGGATCTGTAAGCCCCATCTCCTTTAACCCTACCTGGATCTGCTGAGGCGTCATTTTATCAAAGTTCTGGAAATATCCCTCGATGGGCATCAGACGCAGCAGACAGAACACCGCGGTTAGAATAATGATCAGTGTAAGAAATGAACGTGCGATTCGTTTACCTAAATACTTTAACATCTGTTTCTCGGCTCCTTTGTGTTTTCTTTTAAAAATACCCTCGGAAGAAGACGTAGCTCCGGCACATCCTTTTCAGACGGTATTTTTCCGCCGGACCATAAGCTTTACAGCCAATGGTCCGGCGTATATACCTGCCGTTTTATTTTGCGTTTGCTTCCCTGTTAGCCTTAAACTCATCCATGGATACGTAATGGTCCTGAAGATGCTGGCCTTTATATCTGAGATTTGATACGCCAAAGGGTGCGTACTGGCCTTCAAATACATCCAGCTTGCTGGCTACATATTTGCTGACAGAAATGCTGAAAGGCAGTACAAATGCATGATTTACCAGGCTCGCTTCCGCCTTGGCAAATGCCTCATAACGGGCATTGATATCCACCTTAATGTCCTTGGCCGCCTCTACCAGAGTAAAGTACTCCACCGCCGCATCGGCGGAAGGGGTTCCCTCTTCAATGGCTTTTGCAATATTTCCGTACTTATATCCAAGGTCGTATCCATCTTCACCCTTTACTTGGTAGAATGGATCAGTCCAGGTTTCCGGATCTGCATAATCAGCTCCCCAGTTACATTTCATCAATGCAAACTTGCCGCTTCGACGCACTTCCGTTAAGAATCCATCCGCAGGGCCTGCTTCTACAATGATGTCAATGAAGTCCGTACCAAGAAGGCTTTCCATCTGCTGCTCCACTACCTGGCATTCCTTATCCCAGTTGACTTCGGAAGGGTTATAGGGCATCAGCACTTTTACTGGGAAGGTAACCCCCTCAGCCGTAAGCTCCGCCTTTGCCAGGTCACGGTATTCCTTTGCCTTTGTCTCGTTAAAGGTCTGCCCAAGGGATGCCATATCACCCACTGTGGTGTAATCCGTTCCGTCCGCATTGAATGTAAAGTTGGCCGGTGTAATGGAATTGATTACAAAATCATCAGGAGCTGCAGGCTCCAGAACCGCCACTTCTTTTGTCTTGTTTAAGCCTGCAAATAATGCCTTACGGAAACTTTCATTATTCACCGCTTTTCTCCAGTTATCCGGCTCATACTGGGCATCGAACTGAGGATTAAAGTTAAAGCTGTAGAAATAGGAATAGCTGGTTCTCGGCCTTTCACGGCTGATCAGATTCTTGGTATCCTCGCTGCTCATCATGTTATCCAGAATATCAGAGGAAATCTCCGCATAATCAATTTCCCCGCGCTTTATCATTTCTGGTCCGATGGTATTGTATTCCGCATTATAGATCTCTTGGATCTCATTTATGTAAACTATATCCGCATCATAATTTGCAGGATTCTTTTTGAATACATGCTTCTCCTGAGGAGAAAACTCCTCCAAATAAAACGCACCGTTATAGTACATCTTATCTGCACCCGTACCGAAATCTTTTCCAAGCTCTGCAAGCTGCGGGCCATAAGCCGGCATATATACTACGTAGGCCAGGGAAGAAAGGAAATACGGAACTTCCTTCTCCAGAGTGTAAGTAAGGGTATGTTCATCAACCGCCTTTACACCTACTTCTGAATAATCAATCGACTCCCATACCTTTCCGTCCTTATCTGCTCCGCCGTTATATACCAGTCCATTATAATATTTCTCCGCATTGGCTATAACTCCAAAAAGATTCTGAACGTTTGCACTTTCATACTCAGGAGTCAGCTCATACTTCATGGCATCAACAAAATCCTGAGCAGTCACATCCGCCACTTCCGCTCCGGTGTTATCCACCCATTTCGCCTCCCGCAGCTTAAAGGTCCATGTCAGTGTGGCATCGTCATAGCTCCATTCCATAGCGAGCCCCGGTTTAATCTGCCCTTTGTTATCGTATTCAATCAGGGTATCCACACAGTTGGCCCCTATCTTGTTATCATTTTCTGATGATGCCGTGAGATAATTCAGGGTAGTAGCCTCAGAACCATAAAGCTTGGTATACACAGCCGGTGTTCCGCTCTCCGCCGTGCCGGTTTCATTACCTGCAGCCTGGGAACCATTACCTGCCGCCTTATTCCCGCCGCAGCCGCTTAATGCCGTCGAAGCAGCCAGAACCGCGCATAGTGCCGCAGCCATCAGTCTTCTTTTTTTCATAATTTCTCCTCCATTTTCCAAATATTTCTAACCCAAACGGGATTAGTATCTTTTTCTTATATCAGTCACCGAATGCTGCCACCCTGCTGATTCCCAATCCAGGATCCTCATTCATAACAATCTTAGGTCCATCAAAAACAGGTCCTCCTATGTATGGATCTTCCCTGCAAAGAGACGGTCCATCTAAATCCGCCCGGGTAATGATCCCCCTTCCGGCCGCTAAGTGAGCTGCCGCGCTTACTGCAATCTTACTCTCCAGCATACACCCAATCATACACTCCATCCCAAAGCTTTCCGCAATAGCACAGATTTTTAAAGCTTCATGGATCCCCCCGGTCTTCATAAGCTTAATATTAATGAGATCCGCTGCCCGTTCCCTGATAATCCTTATGGCATCCTCAGGAGAAAAAACGCTTTCGTCCGCCAGGATGGGTGTATACACCTGGCTAGTTACAAACTTCATCCCCTCAAAGTCATGAGCATTCACCGGCTGCTCCACCAGATCCATGCCGATTCCCATATCTTCCAGCGTGCGGATGATCTTTACTGCTTCCTTGGCAGACCACCCCTGATTTGCATCAATACGAAGCTTAATATCCGGCCCTACCGCCTGGCGGATGGCCTGAATCCGCTCCACATCCTTTTTGCTCTCTTTCCCCACTTTGATTTTCAGGATCCGAAAGCCCTGTGAAACAGCCTTTAGGCTGTCAACCACCATCTCTTCCACCCCATTGACGCTAATGGTCAGATCCGTTTCAATCTCCCCTCGTCCGCCTCCTAAAATTTTATATAAGGGTTTCCCGCAGGATTTTGCAAAAAGGTCATAAACAGCCATATCCACCGCAGCCTTAGCAGAGCTGTTCTTCAATATGCAGCCATGAAGCTTTTTCATAATTCCATCCAGATTTTCAATCTCCATTCCAACAATGGCCGGAGCAATGTATTCCTCAATAGCAGAAAGAATGGAACCATGGGTATCCCCTGTGATCACTGCCGTAGGAGGCGCCTCACCGAACCCGGTCTGACCGTCATCCGTTGTGATCCTCACCACAATATCATTGACGCTGTCAACCGTTCTTAAAGCCGTCTTAAATGGAGTTACAAGAGGAATATTAACCTTTGCCGTTTCTATTTTTACAATCTTCATTGCTTTCCCCCAATTTTCTAAATCTCTTTATTGATCTGCTTGAATAAATCCAAAGAAATCTCAGCCATGACCCTTTCAAAAGCAGGAGTATCCGTTTCATTTCCGCAAAAGCAGACCAAAAACGGTTCTTTTCCATAAACAATTCCTACATCATGAGTAATCCCCGTATCTTCCCCTGTCTTGTGGGCGATCTCCGGACTATCCGAAAGAGCTTGCAGATAAAATGGGATCTTACTGCATAGCTGCTGATTTTTAAGTATTGAAATCATTCTATCACTGGACTGTCTGTCTATAAGTGTTCCGTCATACATCATTTTTAGAAGCATGCCCGTTTCATAAGCAGTTATGTAGTTTTGGATTCCCCGGGCTGATTTTACCGTATCATACATTTTTCTCTGAAGAATTGTCCGCCCAAACCCAAGCTCCTGAATCGTTTCATTGATTTCCTCCATTCCAAGAATATCAATCAAAACATTGGTGGCCGTATTATCACTAAATATGATCATTAGCGTGACCAGATCCATTCCTGTCACCAGAATCCCATCATGAAGATAAGTGAGAGCACCGCAGGAAGGAACACAGTCCACCTTTTTTACGGCAAATAACTCATCCATCTGGAAGGTACCCTTTTTACTTTTTTCAAAGGCAGCCGCCATAATAAACAGCTTGATGACACTTGCCGCCATCATAGGCTCTTGTTCGTGATAAGCGAACCCATCTCCAGTTTTTAAATTTTCATATAAAAAACTAATTCTTCCAGGAAGCTGTTCCAGCTTCTCTATTACTTCATCATTCATACCAATAAATAAGCTCCCTGCCGGCCAAAATTGACAGCCTGATATAAAAAAAGAGGCACTGCACCTATTGTCTACAGCTACCTCATCGCACCTGATTCTATCTGCCCTAAAGCCTTAAGTTTAGTATAATAAATTCTGAAAAAAAATCAAGCCATAATTAGTATAAAAACTGACTTCCGCACTATCTGCCAATACTAATATGAAAAAAGAACAGTTTTCGCAATATAATAAAACTGTTCTTCTCATGCGCCGGACAAGATTCGAACTCGCGGCCTTCTGGTCCGTAGCCAGACGCTCTATCCAGCTGAGCTACCAGCGCATTGTATGGTACATGGTTAATATACACCAGTTTGCTAAATTTGTAAAGTGATGAATTGCTTTTTAAATACAAAAAAGGCACCCTTTTCAGGATGCCTTTTTTGTAACCCTTGTAAAACAAAGGTTTTCTGTACGTGCGTGAGAAGATTCGAACTCCCGACACCTTGGTCCGTAGCCAAGTGCTCTATCCAGCTGAGCTACACACACATATTCACTTAATTGCCTTATCAGGCAAATGCCGGCGACCGGAATCGAACCGGTACGGGAGATTAGTCCCGCAGGATTTTAAGTCCTGTGCGTCTGCCTGTTCCGCCACGCCGGCATTCTCATGATTTGCGCGAGCAACGAGTCAAGGGAACATGCTTGCATGTTCAGTTGGCGACTGCCGCGACAACGAACGAAATTCGCAAAGCGTATTTCGTATCGTTCTCATGGAAATGGGACCTATAGGGCTCGAACCTATGACCCTCTGCTTGTAAGGCAGATGCTCTCCCAGCTGAGCTAAGATCCCATATACGATGCAGTAAGTATTATACTACTTACCTGCTGGTTTGTAAAGCCTGTACTTTATAGTACAGAACGACCCGGATGGGATTCGAACCCACGACCTCCGCCGTGACAGGGCGGCGCTCTAACCAGCTGAGCCACCAGGCCAGATTATCAAATATTTAGTTCAGTGTCAGTGGACCTTCGGGGACTCGAACCCGGGACCGACCGGTTATGAGCCGGTTGCTCTAACCAACTGAGCTAAAGGTCCTAAACATTATAATCTGCAAATGATTAAATTTCTAAAAGCCGATGATCGGACTCGAACCGATAACCTGCTGATTACAAATCAGCTGCTCTGCCAATTGAGCCACATCGGCATTAAATGACCCCAACGAGATTCGAACTCGTGTTACCGCCGTGAAAGGGCGATGTCTTAACCGCTTGACCATGGGGCCAAAGCTCCCCGAGTAGGACTTGAACCTACGACCCAACGGTTAACAGCCGTTTGCTCTACCGACTGAGCTATCGAGGATTACTGAGGCATATACCCTCAAAACCACACATTGCTACATATCTATTTTCATCCGTTCTTCCTCT
>Ga0213825_1001873_pt1 | contig 13873 bp, 14 predicted proteins | sample MC6MC0900MG_FD_179896 | JGI IMG/M metagenome (GOLD analysis project Ga0213825, IMG submission 179896) | Enriched soil aggregate microbial communities from Iowa State University, Ames, United States - MC6-MC0900-MG | ecosystem: Environmental > Terrestrial > Soil > Unclassified | place: USA: Iowa... | reverse complement strand
TGTTTAGTAGGAATGAAGAGGAGTACAATCTATGACAAACGATTCACGTCGACGTTCTGTGCCGACAAAAGAAACCGATACGCCACCAGAAGAGAAGGAACGCCGCTCAAATGGAGAGCAACGAGAGGTTCGATGGGTGCAAATACGGCTGATTCCGATTTGGCTACGCGTTGTACTTGTTCTCGTATTAGTCGTTGTTGCCGCAGTTTTAGGTGCAATATTTGGCTACAGTGTTATTGGACAAGGGCAAGCTATGGATGTATTTAAAACAGAAACATGGCAGCATATATTTGATATTATGAATGGTAAAGAATAAATTTTATTCTTTACCATCCTTTATGTTTACATACTTTATTAATAATTGAGGGGGAAAAGAAATGTTATCAGCAGAGCAAATTCAAGCGATTTTACCACATCGTTATCCTTTTTTATTTGTTGATCGTATTGTTGAATTAGAAGAGGGAAAACGTGCAGTAGGTTTAAAAAATGTATCTATCAATGAGGATTTTTTCAATGGACACTTCCCAGGCTATCCTGTAATGCCTGGTGTTTTAATTGTGGAGGCACTAGCACAAGTTGGTGGTGTTGCATTATTAAACGCGGAAGAATTCAAAGGTCGCTTAGCCTTCTTAACAGGTGTGGATAATTGCCGTTTCAAACGTCAAGTAGTACCTGGGGATCAGCTTCGACTGGAAGTAGAGTTTGTTAAACTAAGAAGTGCAATGGGCAAAGGTCACGGTGTAGCAACAGTTGATGGAGAGCTGGTTTGTGAAGCAGATATTCTATTTGCTATAGGACCTGAACAGCCAAAATAGGCTTAATTTGCATTTATAGGCTAAAAGTTATAAAATATTTATGTCGAATCATGTCCTTGCTGTTAGTTTTTTTTAGCAGTTTATTTATGTTCTAAAATGCGATGGCGTATTAGCGATTGTAAATTGAAATACATGTAATTTTAGGTTTTTTAAAACGTAGGAGGATTATATAGATGTATAAGGATCTGTCTTCAGGTGTTAAAATTAGCATTACACGTTCGATTTCAACATCTTTTGAATCATACTTAGCAAGTATTGGTTGGGATGAAAAGCGTTTCTCTATGGAAGACTTCATTGCTAGCTGGCAGACTTATTTTCAAGAGAATGCCGCATGGATTGAAAAAATTCCAGCAAATGTTTTGCTGAGCACTGAATTTCATGAAGAAATGGCGCAAAAAATCGATGAAGTAATTGCGAAAATTTTAAATGAAGAGCCCACAGCAAAGCAAATCGAAACAATCGAGACATTGCAAAAAGAGCTAGGTACAAAATATACGTATGCTTGTAAAGCAGAAGCAGCTTACATTGAACAATTGTTAAAAGAAAAACAAAAATAGTTTTTACGAAAATCGGATAGTTCCCTCCTTTCCCGGGCAATCTATGTAGGATCACAAATACACCTGTTGTATTTGCTGACATAGCACCCAAGAAAGGAGGTTTTTAATATGTGGAAAATGTCATTTTTGACTATTCTTTTTGCTACGCTATTCCTTGGAGGATGTAACTGGGGAAACAGAGCGGTTGAAGAAAGACCTGTGGAGAACGTTAAAAACGATGTTCGCCGAGGTGTTGACAGGGTAGAAGATGTGGTAGAACCAGCTCGAAGACATGATGTTTACGATCGTAATGTGAATGGTGTTGAGCGACGTGGTACAGTTAACGAATCTACTGTAATACCTGAAGCTACAGCGCCAGGAACAAACGCAGATTTAAATAGTACAAATGGCTTTGACAACGCACCTAATGCAAATGGTGTTGAACGAAATAACACTGTTAAAGAAAATGTCGTGGAAGAAAAAGTAGATATTCGCGAGCGTAACAACATGAATACGCGATAATAATAAAAAGAGTGTATCCAGAAATGGAACACTCTTTTTTTTACAGTTAAAATAGATCGAAAAAATAACGGTGCAATTAGACAGCAACGTTAATTTAATCATTTTTAAGTTTTGGACGTTCTTTCATATCATGGGAGAAGCGATCAAGTAAATTATCTAAAGAAACGCCTTCCGCTAGAAGTTCAGCTAATAATTGTTCTGCATATTTTGAACGTTTTGTTTTAAGTTTCCCCTTTAAGAGCACAGAAATATGTTCTCCGATTTCTTGAACAGTATGTACGGCAACCTGAAAAGGAGCAGGCTCATTATCTGGAAATGAAATAACAGCACGCACATTAAAGACAGCAGCTTTTTCTAATAGATGTTGAAAAGTTGAACGATATTGTCTATCCATAAACAGTTCAAGAATCCATGATTGATGGCTGTTTTCCTGATTAATAATAATGCCATCGACTAAAGGAAATGTTTGTATGCCATCTTTTGTGACAAGGTCAAAGGAAAGCATTTTAAATGTTTTCATTATGTATAATCCTCCTAAGTCTGTCATCTTTATTAGTATAACACATTCAATTGGGCCATGTGATGATGAGGCCTTTGCTTTGATCCTAGCCAATAATGAAAAAGAAAAAACTGTGAAATTTCATATTTCTTGAAATAGCATTTGCTATTACAATCAAAAGCATTCAGCCAATAAATTAATTTGATTTTTACAAAGGAAAACGGCTAATATAACCAATTTATGATTAAAAACAAAAGGAAATGATAAAAACCGACTTTTGCCAATTCAGCATTCATCCTTGTAAGATGAGAACATCAAAAGCAAAGGAGGTGAATTGATGAATCAAGTCGGACTGGTAGGAAGATTAACAAAAGATCCTGTGTTACGATATTTATCCGAGAATCGCGTGCAAACACATTTTTCTTTAGCCATTAATCGCAATTACAAAAACAATCGTGGGGAAGTAGATGCTGACTTTATTCTTTGTACAGTATGGGGAAGACTTGCAGAGCATATCGTCAAATATTGTGGGAAAGGCTCATTAATCGGAGCAAATGGCCGTATCCAATCAAGGTCATTTGTAAATGAACAAAGTACGAAGATTTTTATAACAGAGGTAGTCGTTGAAGAGGTCCGATTTTATCACCTTAAGCCAAGAGACAGTGACGAGACTATTGTACCCACAAAGCTGTCTGATGAACAGGAAGGCTTGAAGGATTTTGTGTTACCAGAGGCAGAGGCTGTATTACCAGTAGTTTAGCAGTATGCCAAGTGTTACATACGGGGCAAGTGATAATGTTGTCTGATCCGCCATTCTCCTATATTTGCTTGTACCGTAATGCATGAAGAAAAGAAAGGAATGATGTATACCTATTATTGAAGTTCATTGCTGAAGACCGCACAGCGATGATGATATTACAACTTAATAAATGTATGAGGTAAGCAGGAAAAGAAGTAATCAAATTGTCCACTGATATTCTCAAAACTAAAAGAGCGCCAAGAACATTTTTGCTCTTGGCGCATCTAAATAATTAAAAATCAAGTGTCATTAATGCTCGAAGCTCATCATCTTCAAGTTCAGTTAACCACTGACTTGATTGTATTAATTCTTCTGATAATGCAGATTTCTGCGCCAGCATTTTATCTATTTTTTCTTCAATTGTTCCAATCGTTACAAACTTATGCACTTGCACAAATTGTGTTTGGCCAATTCGATATGCACGATCTGTCGCTTGATTTTCCACAGCGGGGTTCCACCAGCGATCTGCATGTAAAACATGATTTGCAGCAGTTAAATTCAGCCCTGTTCCACCTGCTTTTAAGGAGAGGATAAATATAGGGAAATCTCCTGCCTGAAAAGCCTCAACTAAGCGATCTCTCTGTTGCTTAGGCATTGCGCCAGTTAAAAATGGTGCATCAACGTTATATAGCTCGCTAAAGCAATGCTGGAGTAATTGACCCATTCCTATATATTGTGTAAAAATGAGACACTGCTCCCCATTGTCCACGATTTCTGCTGCCATTTGCACGATACGCTCTAATTTGGTAGAGCGTGTTAGCATTGTTTCAGCATCCTCGAAAGGTTCTTTTAAATACAAGGCAGGATGATTACATAATTGCTTTAATTTACTGAGCATCTTTAAAACGCGCCCTTTTTTCTGAAAGCCTGTTAATTGCTCAAGCTGATCGAGCGTTTCTAGAATATATCCTTCATATAGAGACGCTTGCTCAGTTGTTAATGGGCAATAAGCATGAGATTCTTGTTTATCTGGTAAATTAAGCTGTAAATTCGGGTCCCTTTTTGTACGACGCAATAAGAAAGGCTGTATTTTTGCACGTAGCTTTTGTTTATGAGGCTCTGATTCATCTCTTTCAATCGGTAAAATAAATTCTTCATTAAAACGACCAAAGCTACCTAGGTATCCCCTATGAATAAAGTCAAATATTGCCCAAAGCTCAGATAAACGGTTTTCAACAGGCGTTCCTGTTAGTGCAATATGGTGAGCACCATGTAATTTACGGATCGATTTTGATTGTAATGTCTGCATATTTTTAATATTTTGCGCCTCATCAAGTACAACTGTTGCCCAATTCATCTCTTGCAAAAAGTTTGCATCCTGTGAAACGGTACCATAAGTTGATAAAATCACATGTGGTTTATCTCTTTCCACTAGCTGTTTAAATACATCCTCCTTTGCTCGATTGGCCTGATAATGTGTATGCACAATTAACGAAGGCGCAAAGCGGGCAATCTCCTTTTGCCAGTTACCCAGTACTGACGTAGGACAAATGATAATAGAGGGCTTTGTAAGATCGGCTGTTTCATAAAGATGAAGCAAATAAGAAATAAGCTGAACCGTTTTTCCAAGACCCATATCATCAGCTAAGCATGCACCAAAGCCCTGTTCACGCATAAAGACAAGCCATTCAAAGCCCTCCTGTTGATAGGGCCGTAATTCAGTCTGTAATGTTGAAGGAGCTGTTACTGTTGGAAGACCCTTTTTCTCTTGAAGCTGCTCCATATAGGATTTAAGGGATTGCTGTAACTCGAATGCAAAAATTGGATCATCTCGCATTTCATCATCAGCTTCCTCTTCTTCAGGGGGGGAAGATAAGCTTTCTGGCAGCTCACGGAATAGTAATTCACGAACTGTCCAACTCTCATCCTCTGCTTGCTGCATCAGTGCTCGCATTTCCTGCATCCAGTTCGCATCCACTCGAAACCATTCGGTACCAATACGAATAAATTCACGTTTTTCATCTACAAGCTTTTTAAATTGTTCAGGTGAAATGGATTGTCCGTTCATTGAAAATTGCCATTTAAATGTTAAGATATCATCTAGCCCAGCTACCCTTTTGGTTGCTACATTACCAGTACTCACACGTACACGGATTTTGGATTGCTTTAAATCCTTAAGCCAAGCGGGAAGTACCACCTCATAGCCCAGTGCCTGTAATCTAGCCAGATCCTCACGTAAAAAAGTTCGTACTTGTAAATCCTCTAACATCACCCGGATAAAAATATCACTACGTAACTCTTCTAAGGAAAGAAGGTCAGCAATTTGGGCTTGCTGCTGTTCAATGTCCTCAGCGAATATCTGCCATTTTACAGGTAGGGCTTCAACTATTGGATGAGACTGCTTACGAATGGCAGGTGTCCAATAGTTTTTAGTTGTAGCAGTGCTAAGGACCGTTTCTAAAAGCCAAACATCTGCATCCTCCTCCGGTTCACTCAAGCGTAAGGAGACTGTAACTGCACCAGCCTGACGATTCTGTTCTAATGGCCAGCCACCACGTTGGAAAAATGGCATCAGCTTTGGTAAATCAGCTAATACAAGGCCAGCATGATTGAGCTTTTGCTGAACAGCTATTTCTAATAATGCTGTATCTATACCTGCAATAGAGAAAGTCAGCGCGGAAAAGTCATCTGCTATATCGGCGTATGACCAAAGTTTTGGCTCTTGCCAATACGCTTGCAAAATTGAGATTTTTTCTAGCCAAATATTACTCTCAGTATTTTTCCCACGCCACTCAATAAATGGATGCTGATAGCGTGGTGAAACTATATCAAGAAGCTCTGACGAGGAAACTTCAACAGTAAAATCTGTCCGATTACTTAACAAACCATAGACATTTTCTTCATAGTTAAAAAATAATGAAGAAATAAGTGCATCTGCTTCTAGTGCCACGTCATCAGCTGTAAAGCCTTGTAATGTAAAATAACCTTCCTGAGCGACTTCAATCTGAAGCTGTAGTTTTTTTGAAAATGGGGAAGGAGCATTGATAGTCATCATCCTAAGTTTCCTTTCTCAATTTCTTCCTGTAATGCACGAAGTCGTTTAAATTCACTACGAATTGTTTGCATATAGGTTTCAAAATAAGCCACTTTGCCAGCCCGTTTTGCAGCGCTGCGCATACTTTTCCAAATTCGAACTGCTTGCTTATAGTTCATGCGAGATTTTTGCGTTATTTCAGCCATGGCATATAGATGGTATAAGGGCATTACAGTCGCTGGGGCAACTTGTAGAACATCCTTTAATCCACACATTTCTAAATAAGATAGAGATGAAGGATTTAATTGGTGAAGGGCAGCCCAATCCTGATAACGTCCTTTTTTAATTAGAAAGAATGAAAATGGCTGAATCCCATAAACACCAAAGGCACTATACAAGAGGGCCTCCTCTTCGTCTGTGAGCTGTATATCTTCGTACAAAAGCTGGAATTGCCGTACATATTGAGCTCTCTGAACAACTGGCACAATTTGCTGTAGAAACACTTCAGTAAATGGAAGCATGGCTCGCAGTATAATCGTTTGAGCAGGTAACTCACCAGCTCTTTTTGCAAACGTAGCAAGCTCAACTAAATCAGCCATTTGCTGCAACTGAATATGTGAAATACCCTCTTGCAATAATTCTTCTTTTTGTAACAGCACATAAAATAGCATTTTTAATGACTGTAAAGAGATCTCTGAGGAAGGCTCATCAAGTTTGTTTAAGAGTGCTAATTCCTGTTCACGCCTTGGCTTCTCATAAAATAATACTGCCCACAGAAGCATATATATTTGTAATCGATTAGCAAATAATCCTTGACGCTCCAATAAAATTTCTCTCACTAAATGCTGAAGTGCATCATAAAATGGATCAGTGGCAAAAAGTCGTGATCGCCCAGTTAGCTCTGTCAATATACTTTCCAATGATTGAACACTTTGATCAATAAAATATTTCATATATGGAGAATCGATTGAATGTCCTTGTGTTTCATTGACATGACGCCAAATGGTATTAAAGATCGAAAGCTCTACAAAAAGCTTATAAAGTGGCTGCCATTCACGTTCGAAGGGCATATGACGTTGAAGTCGTTCTAATACATCTGTTCGTATTGCAGAGATACCGTAGCCCTCTAAAATACGACCTGGTAGTAATAGGCGACGCATCACTTCATGGACCATTCGCTGCCAGCTTTCCGGACTACGTTCATCTGCTAAAAATTTGAGCTGAACTGTTTTTTGGGAGCGCCAAGCACTGGACCAGTTTTGAACAGAATCAAAATATTGATAAAGGGCGAGCAATGCACCTACCTGATGCCGACACCATTTTAGCTGAGGGCAGTTACAGCTTAAATGCTCATTAGCAAAATCGATTTCTACTGAGGCAGGTCTGACATCCTGTACGCTTGCATATAATATAGAACTAGCCCCATTAAAACGTTCAAATATCACTGATTTGTTCCGTACTGAAAAAACAGCACGACGCACTAGCTCTTCGTCTTCAGTAGAGGAAGGGTGTAACGCCTGTTCAGCTTCCTTCAATTTGGTAAGGACAAATTCTTGATGCTCCTTAGCTATTTGAGAAATAGACAATGCCATAACCTCACTCCTTTCAAAAATATAGCTAGTGGTTTATGCTTTTTTAGCATCTACGTATGGAAGAAAAAAGACTGTCCTTCCATTATACGATTAAAATCCGTACATGATAAGCTGAATGGTTAGAAAGAAAAAAATCATGGTTCAGATAGTTAACAAGCTAATTGATTTGTGTTAAAATCTGAATAATCAGATAAATAGGGAGGGATGAAGGATGATGCAAGTTCAATATATGAAGCCATTCTATACAAAAATCACGGGAGACAAATTACGTCTCGTATTTGCTTATCAATATTTCTCTATTTTAAAAGAGAATGAGATTTTCCATTTCATTCCCATAGAAGGTAAAGAGATGATTATCAACTTGAATACACAGCAAATTGAAAATTTATCTGAGGTCTTTGTTTTCCAAAAGGGTAATCGCTTTATTCGATTACCATTGTATCAATTATTACTAATCACAAATGTTCATGAGCATCTAGCACCAATTCTTGAAAACGCTACACCAAAGCCACAGCTACCTCTTATTTCATCTGTAACTGCTGGTGAAATCGATCAGCTTATTGCAGAAATGGAGCAAAAAAACCTAGATTATTTAATTGATCAGGCATTACTAGATCACAATAAAACACTCTTTTTTGAGCTTCTACATCAAAAGAGCCATCAACCTGGAGGTTTCGAAAATTGAATACACGGTATTTCAGTTAGGCACCTACTTTTCGTATACGAGAAGCGGGTGCTTTTATATACTAACGCCCGCGCTCGAAAAAAATGGATGCAATTACGACTAGGTCTAAAGTTAAAATGGTAAGAATAAATTAGAAATTTTTACTATATAAAACCTATTAAATTAGAATACATTACCAAAAAGACTTAAAAGATTTTTAGGTATTCCGATATAAAGAACAATAAAGGTGGTGAAATCATGCTTGGAAAGTGGTCAGCTACAGGTATGTCAATTTTGAATAATATGAACAGGCATTACGATACTATGAGCAGGGCCATGCTTCGAATTTCTTCTGGTTACCGAATCAATAGTGCAGCCGATGATCCTGCAGGACTTGCGATTTCTGAAAAAATGCGTGCCCAAATTCGTGGACTGAATATGGCTGCAAAAAATATTCAAGATGGTATTTCACTCGTGCAAACAGCTGAAGGGGCATTGAATGAGACACATGATATGATTCAGCGCATGCGTGAATTGGCAATTGAAGCAGCCAATGATACATTGACAGACGATGACAGGCAAAAGCTTGAGCTTGAGTTCCAAGAGTTAAAAAAGGAAATCCAACGCATCTCAACTGATACAGAATTTAATACAAAGACATTACTGAATGGGGATCATGCTACAAAGGGCATTAAAATTCAGGCAGGGGCAAATTCAGGTCAAAACATTGAGCTGTTCATTAATGGTATGGGCTCAGAGGCACTAGGCTTGAAGGATGCTTCTATAGCAACCCAAGAAGATGCTGATAAAGCCATTTCCACAATGGACGAGGCTTTAAAACGAGTATCAAACGAGCGCTCTCGACTAGGTGCCTATCAAAACCGTCTAGAGCATGCCTATAATGCGAACGTGAACACGGCAGAAAATTTACAAGCAGCAGAGTCCCGCATTCGTGATGCCGATATCGCAAAAGAAATGATGAACATGGTCAAAGCACAAATTTTAATGCAGGCGAGTCAATATGTGCTGGCAATGCATATGCAACAGGCACAGTCCATTTTAAAATTGCTAGAAAGCGGAACAATGAGGAATCCCCGATATTAATGGTGATTCCTTTTTATTTAGGTGAATCGCTAAAAGAAAAGTGAAAATCGCTGATAAGACACAACAATCGCTGAAAAGAAAAAAACATTGATAAATATAGAAAAGGAGAGTACTAATTGATTATAAAACCCTTCGAACCATCTCCGTTGACAAAAGGACTTCAAGCGCTTGTGACTCGTTTACACCCCACTCATCCACAATATCAAAAACTTCAGCAGGAACTTAAAAATAAAGAAGCGGGTGATTTTGGTGAGCAATATGTAGTGAAAGAGCTACTGCAAATGGCCCTCCTTAATGAATGTTACATTTTCCACAATGTTATGCTTCCCTCTGTTTTTCCCATGCAAATTGATATTTTAATCATCGTCCCCAACGCTATCATAATACTAGAAATCAAAAACATTCGAGGAACAGTCCATTTTAAAAATAATCCTCGTCAGCTCATTCGTACTTCTGAAACAGGAGAAGTGCAAGTCTTTACACATCCTGAAATACAGCTTGAACAATATATCCAAGGATTGAAGCATTTTTTAGGAAAGCATCATATTACGATACCTGTATATGGGGCTGTTGTGTTCCCATTTAATAATGTACATATTCTTAGAGCGTATGAGGGGCTGCCTATAATAATGGCAAAAGAGCTACCGTTATTTCTGCATAAACATATAGGAAAAAGCAAAGAGACAACAACAGAAATAAAGCAAATTATTTTGTCACAGTTACAGCATAGAACACCATTTCCGCTTTGCCATTATTATCAGATTGACAGTTCGGCTTTGCAACAAGGCGTTTATTGTGAGAGCTGTGGTCAGTTTGGCATGTTGAAGTTACGCATGACTTGGTATTGTCAGCATTGCCAAAATAAATGTAAAAACGCACATATACAGGAACTACTGGATTATTACATGCTTATTGGAGAAACGATTATGAACAGGGAATGTCGAGAATTTTTAAAAATGGAAAGTCAGTATGTAGCAAAACGCATTTTACAAAAAGTATGTACAACTAGTACTGGTTCAGATCGATATAGGCAGTACAATTTATCTAGTTTATATTTGAATCGCCGCTAATTGCTTGAGTTACGCCGCTAAAACCTTTGCTTGCGCCACTAAAACCCAAAATTCCACCACTAGCTACAAAACTTTTGCTAATCAGACACAGAAAGCATCTTCAATATAACAAATTGATTCACACTTCCCTTTGAAAGATGTATACTATAATGCAGAACAAAATGCTTTTTGCATTTACAGAACATATATAACTACTCGTTTTTGATAACGGAAGGAAGAATAGAGAATGACGAAATCAATTTGTGTCGTTGGACTTGGCTATATCGGTTTACCAACGGCAGTAATGTTTGCCAACCACGGCATAAAAGTACATGGGGTGGACGTAAACCCGGCAGCAGTAAAAAGTATTCAAGAGAAAAAACTTCATATAGAAGAAAATGGCTTGCAGGAGCGTTTGAACAAAGCCGTTGATGAAGGTTTCCTTACAGCGTCAACGACACCTCAGGAAGCAGATGTATTTATCGTTGCGGTTCCATCACCGATTAATCCTGACAATACGGCAAATTTAGAGTATGTACGTCAAGCTACAGCTTCAATTGTGCCATATTTAAAAAAAGGCAACCTAGTAATTCTTGAATCAACAGTACCACCGAAAACAGTGGAACATGTGATGCTACCTGAGCTAATCAAGGCAAATCTTGAATTTGGTGTGGATTTATTTGTGGCGCACTCTCCAGAACGGGTAATTCCAGGTCGTATTTTTGAGGAATTAGTGAACAACGACCGTATCGTTGGTGGTATTGATGAACAATCTGCACTAATGACAAAAGAGCTTTATCAAACATTTGTTAATGGAACAATCCACCTAACAGATGCAACCACAGCTGAGCTTGTGAAAGTAATGGAAAACACTTATCGTGATGTTAATATTGCATTTGCTAATGAGCTAGCAAAATTAGCAGAGAAACTGGACGTTAATATTTGGGAGGCGATTAAATTCGCAAACTACCATCCACGTGTGAATGTCCACTTCCCAGGACCAGGTGTAGGGGGTCACTGTATCGCTGTTGACCCATGGTTCTTAGTAGAGCTTGGGGGCGAGCAGGCACAAATTATCCATCTATCACGTAATACGAATGATAGTATGCCGAGCTTTACAGCACAACAAACACAGGCTATATTAAATCAAAACAAAATTGCTGGTGGAAAAGTGGCAGTACTTGGACTTGCCTTCAAAGGAAATGTCGATGATATGCGCGAAAGCCCATCAACAATTGTTATTGAAGAATTACAAAACCTTGGATTAGAGGTCATTTCATACGATCCACATATTAAAGAGAACAAACATACTACACAAACACAAAGCTTAGCGGAAGCAACTAAAGATGCAGATATCATTGTGGTTCTAACAGATCATAATGAATTTAAGGCATTAAATGCTGCGGATATCACAGCACAATCAAAAATCGTCTTCGATACGAAAAATTGCTTAAACCGTGAAAAATGGGAGGATGCAGGCTTCCAGTTCCACCTATTAGGAGATGCGAAAAACCGATGAAGGAAACAGTACTTGGCATAAACGTCAATACGGAAGGCTACGATGAATTAATGGAATTGGCATTTGAGCGCATTGAAAAAAAGCAAAAGGCGCTTGTTGTTGCCATCAACCCAGAAAAAATCATTAAAGCAAAAGAGGACCCTGCTCTCAAGAAGCTTCTTAACGAAGCGGAATTTCAAATCCCAGATGGCATAGGTGTCATACTTGCCTCAAAGATTCAAAAAGGGCAAATACGTGAACGTGTTACAGGCGTTGATATGATGATGAAGCTTTGCGAGGAAGCGTCAAAACGGGGCAAGCCTATTTTCCTTTACGGTGGCAAGCCTGGAGTGGCAGATGCAGCTAAAGCAAAGCTAGAATCATTATTTCCTCCTATTAAAATAGTCGGCACACAGGACGGCTATGAAAAAAATGAACAAAAGGTAATCGACCGCATTAACGAAGCACAGCCTGATTTACTTTTTGTTGCAATGGGCAGTCCAAAGCAGGAAAATTGGATAAACGCAAATCGAGATCAATTGCATCCAACTATTTATCAAGGTGTGGGAGGATCTTTTGATGTACTCGCAGGTACAGTGAAGCGAGCACCAGAAATTTTCCAAAAATTTGGCCTCGAATGGTTTTACAGATTATTGAAGGAACCCAAGCGTATCAAGCGTCAAATTGCTCTTCCATTATTTTTATTGGAAGTTGCTAGAAAGAAACGTTAGTAATTTTTAAAAATTGGTATTGTCGTTTTAGAATGAAAGTGTTAGACTGTATGTGTATAGGAATTTCCTCTATGAAATAAATAGAATTCCCTGCAAGGAAAAACAACGGTTGGTAGCCCAAGCGAAAAAAGCTCAAGCATTTATATGCTTGAGCTTTTTTCGTGTTTTAATTTGTGAAGCACTAGAATATTTGAACATTTATTGATAGGGTACCAGAATTTTGTTGGAAAACTTAAGTAATATCACTTGAAAAAATAGCGCAAATAGATAACAATGGTAAAAGAGAGTTGTGTGTCCTTATTTTTCCGGAAACTAATTAGAAACTTTCCCAAAATATGATTGACAACTTTTAGGGATACTACTATACTTTTATGTGTAGTTGTTTATTTACTGCATTTCTATGTAGTAGAGACATAATTTTTGAACTTAGAGGAGGAAATTTTTCTATGGCTAACCAACCAAAGAAATACAAAAAATTCGTAGCTACAGCTGCGACAGCTACATTAGTAGCTGCTGCTATCGTACCAGTGGCTTCTGCTGCAGGATTCACAGATGTAGAAAACAATACTCATAAAGATGCAATCAATGCTCTTTCTGATGCTGGTATCATCAATGGATACGCTGACGGTACATTCAAACCAAACCAAACAATTAACCGTGGTCAAGTGGTTAAATTATTAGGTCGTTGGTTAGAAACTGAAGGCTTTGAAGTTCCATCTGATTGGGAAACATCTCAACGCTTCAAAGATCTTCCATTAACAGCTGAAAAAGAATTAGTTAAATATGCTGCTCTTGCTAAAGATGCAGGCGTATTCGCTGGTTCAAACGGCAACCTAAACTACACTCAATCTATGCAACGTCAACAAATGGCAGTTGTATTAGTACGTGCTATCAACGAAATCTATGACTTAGATTTAATCGCTGAGTACAAAGAAGCTGGATTCAAGAGCGAAATCTCTGACCTAGGTGCTGCTTACTCTGCTGAACAACGTGAAGCTATCACTGCTTTAGAATATGCTGAGCTTACAAATGCTGCTAACCTACCTGGTAAAGCATTCAAACCAGCTGATTCAATCACTCGTGGTCAATT
>Ga0213825_1001870_pt1 | contig 13884 bp, 11 predicted proteins | sample MC6MC0900MG_FD_179896 | JGI IMG/M metagenome (GOLD analysis project Ga0213825, IMG submission 179896) | Enriched soil aggregate microbial communities from Iowa State University, Ames, United States - MC6-MC0900-MG | ecosystem: Environmental > Terrestrial > Soil > Unclassified | place: USA: Iowa... | reverse complement strand
GCTCATAAATGACTGCTTTGCCACACCAGCCATACATACATCCCCCTTTCTCATATCAAGGTGGATGGCCTCTGGACGAATGGCAAACTTAGAGTAATCTTTGGGTAATGACTCGCCTATCATTTTCTCTATAGTTTGGCGTGTAAAAACATTGTAATGACCAATAAAGCTGGCAATAAACTCACTTTCTGGTCTTGTATAGATAGCAGTCGGTGTTCCACTTTGTGCAATCATCCCATTATTCATCACAAAAATTCTATCAGAAACAGCCATGGCCTCCTCTTGATCGTGCGTGACTAAAATCATGGTAATGCCTAATTTTTGCTGAATATCTCTTAAATCTGCCTGCAGTTTCTTACGAATTTGAGCGTCTAATGCACTTAACGGCTCATCCAGCAGCAATACCTTTGGTCGAACAATTAACGCACGCGCTAGAGCTACACGCTGCTGTTGACCACCTGATAATTCCTTTGGGTAAGCCTGTGCCTTATCTGATAAATGCACAATCTCTAGCATTTCCTGTACACGCTGTTCGATTTCAGCAGAATTTACTTTTTGCATACGTAAACCAAAGGCGACATTCTCCTTAACTGTCATATTAGGAAACAGCGCATAGGATTGAAACACCATCCCAACTTGACGATCCTTTGGTTGAACATCATGCATATCCTTTCCTTCAATAAGGATTTTCCCTGCAGATGCATCGGTTAAGCCAGCTACTATTCGTAAAATGGTACTTTTTCCACAGCCACTAGGACCTAAAAGCGTGATAAACTCACCCTTTTCGATACTCATCTCAATATTTGTCAAAACAGTGGATTGTCCATATTTTTTATGAAGACCTTCAATTACAATATAACTCATCCATTTGTAGCACCTTTCGATTGTTTCGTTAATCTTGCAATAGCAAACGTTAATAACCCCATTAGAACGATATAAATGAAAACAACGGCACTGGCAATATGTCCACTTGTACTAAGCTTTTTCATTAAATAAATTTGCACGGTTTCAAAGCGAGATCCTACCACTAAATTAATCAATACAAATTCTCCAAATAGGACGGAAAACGATAATAACGCACCTGCAAATAAGCCAGGATAAACAGTTGGTAACAATATTTTGGTAAATGCTTGTAATTTAGAGGCACCCAATAACTGGGCCGCATCTAATAGCTGGCGTGCATCTACATTTCGCAAGCTATTGCGTGTTCCCTGATAAATGTAGGGAAGTATGCCAATCACATAGGCACCTAACACTACTAAAATCATAGATATGCCTAATTTACTATAAACACGGATTAATCCAACGGCTAAAATAATGCCCGGAAATGAATAGACCATGACAACTGCCACTTGTATCCACTTCTCATATTTTGGAAAATATAACACAATCACAAAGATAGCTGGAACGATGACGAGCAACGCAATCAAAACTGCCCCACAGGACAATAAAACAGAGCGCCCAAATGCCTGTATAAATTCAGCATCCTGGAATAATGTTGCTAGCCATTTAAAGGTCAGTCCTTCAGGCAAAATGGTCTTATTCCATTTCGTTGCAAAGGCATAAAGCATTGTCGCCACAACTGGCAACACTAAATACAGTGCGAGCAGGAGGAAAAATAAATCAGCAAAGCCTCTTTTTTTCATTACAGCTTCCTCCTTGTTTTTGAAATACTCCATTCACTTAACAGCATCGCCGTCACCATCGTTACCGCAAGTAATACAGCAATAGCACTTGCTAGCTCTGGCTGTGCAAAAATATCTCCTTTAATCAGCGAACCAATACGTATGGCCACTAAATTGTAATTACTGCTTGTCAGTGCATAGGCTGATGCATATGCCCCCATTGCATTGGCAAAAAGCACACTAAATGTTCCAACAATCCCAGGAAGCATAACCGGAATGCCAATCTTTAGCCAAAACTGCCAGGTAGACGCTCCAAGCAATGCTGCTGCTTCCTTCCATTGTTGTTGAATTCCATCATAAATTGGGTATAGCAGCATTAGGGCTAACGGTAGCTGAAAATAAATATAAATCAGTAGCAGACCACCCCAGCTATAAAGTGAAAAGGAGGAGAATGCATCGATACCCCATTTGTCGAATAGCAATGTAAACAGCCCACTATTGCCAAGCAGAACGATAAAGGCAAATGCCAGTGGAATACCTGAAAAATTGGATGTTAAGTTTGTCAGTATTAAAATCTTCTCCCGCATTGACGCAGAAAACCTCATCATTGCATAGACGGCAAACAATGTAACGATTAATGCAATAACTGCTGAAATAACAGACAAGGTAATACTATTTTTAAAGCCTTGTAAAATGTAACCATTCGTCAGTACGGATTGATATTGTGCAAGTGTAAAACCATCACTATTCTGAAAGCTTGTGATAAGCATGTACAGCAACGGAACTAAGAAAAATAGCAATACAAGTACTAGAAAGGGAGATAGCCAGGCAATCGATTGCCGCTTCGATATCAATACAATCAACTTCTTTCTATAAAATAATCGCGGCTGTTTCCTATAGCAATATTCGCGCCTCTAAGCCCTTTTTATCACTGTATAAGGCGCGAATATTTTATAAATACTAAATTTTTTTTAAGGATTGTACGCCCTCAATTAATAGTGAAACCATTTCATCAGACGGCTCAATTCCTAATAAATAACAGCAAAGTGGCGCTATTTGAAGCTGTGGGACAATCTCATCCTTTATGCCCGCTTTCACTTGCCTTGATATAACAAACATTGGTACATGACGATCCTCAGCCGTTGTGCCTCCATGATTCCCATCACTCGTCATCCCATGATCTGCAGTAACAATTACCTCATAGCCCTGTGCCAAACATTTTGGAATGAATAGAGATAATAATGCATCGACTGCTAACACACGATTTCGATATTGTGCAGAGTCCGCTGTGAATTTATGACCGTCATCATCTACATTCATTGGATGAATATAGAGAAAATCGGGCTGCTTTTGATCCATCAGCCAAGCTGCATCGGCAAATAAATGACTGTCAGGATAATGATCCTCAAAGTAGAACAAGCCGTTTTCAATAGGTAGTTGTGTATCTATTTGTAGCCTGTCCTCCATATGCATAAATGGTGCTCGATTATAAAGCTCACTGACCCAATAGTAGGCTGCAGCAGCTGTTGTCAAACCATTTTCTTTCGCCAAATGAAATAGGCTATTTTGTGTGGATAAACGAACTGTCATATTGCTTGTGATACCATGCACAATAGGCGGTGTTCCTGTTAAAATCGTCTCATATAGAGGTCTTGATAATGATGGAACCTCTGAGCAAACCTTATAGCGTGCAGCAATTTTTCGTTCCACTAAATGATGCATAAATCCCATATGGGTACAGGCTGTATCAAAACGAAGTGCGTCTACGACAATTAATACAACTTTATTATTTTGCATGAATTAATACCTGCTCCTGATAGAGTTGTGGAATCTGTTTTGTTGTTTCTTCCCATTTCTTTTGATCTTTAACTGGCTGTGCGTTTTTGTACATATCTGAAGGTAGTAGCAGTTGCTTCACATCGTCTGATAATTGAACCTTGTCACGAATCGGACGAGCATATCCTTTTGCTAAATTTTCTTGCCCTGCATCAGATAAAATATATTCACGCGCTAGCATTGCAGCATGCGGATTTTTAGCATATTTGTTAATAATCGTTGCATAGCCTGATGTGACAGAACCTTCAGAAGGAATAACTACATCAAAGCGTTGCTCATCGATTTGATGTCGATAACCTAGCGCATTAAAATCCCATAGGATGGCTACATCAATTTCACCTTTTTCTAAATTCGCTACAGAAGGATCACCCTGTAAACGACCCTGCTTTGCTAGATCTGCAAAAAAGTCTATCCCTGGTTGAATATTCGATTCGTCGCCACCAAATGCCATCGCAGCTGCTAAAATAGCAAACTGGGCTTGGTTCGCAGTTAATGCATCGCCAATGCTGACATTATAATTGCCGTTTTTAAGGTCCTCCCAAGAAGTAGGCACGTTTTTGACATTGTTTTTATCTGATAAAAATGAAATAGTTCCCGTGTAACCCACAATCCAGTGTCCTTCATCATCCTTTGCCCAGTCTGGTATTTCATCCCAATAGGATGTTTTATATGGTAATGTTAAGCTCTTGTCCTTAGCAATTGGACCAAAGGCAATCCCTACATCGCCGATATCGGCAGTCGCATCATCCTTTTCTGCCTCAAACTTTGCCAGCTCCTCAGCACTCGACATATCGGTATCCTTATGCTTCAGGCTATACTCCGTACCAAGCTCTTCCCAGGTCTCCACCCAGTTTGCCCATGTATCTGGCATACCGACTGAATTAACGGTTCCTTCTTCCTTTGCTTTTTTCGTAATTTCTTCAAGCGTTAAATCACTATCTACCTCCTTAGAACCAGATGAACTATCAGAACAAGCTGCCAACATTGAAATTGCTAATGCACCAATAAGACCTTTCTTCCACAACTTTCGCATTGCCATGAGTTGGACCCTCCATTTGTTTTTGTTTATTTTTATTTGCTTACAACCGTAATGTTATAAAACAAACATTAAGCAAGTATGGAGGGCTTTAAAATATTCGGTAAAAATTATTGAGGAATTATAAAATATATGAATTTTTGTTTTGTGAATGGGAGAATTGTAAAGTTTAAAATGGGTTAGTAGACTATTGGCGGAATCCAGTGGTGTATGCGCACGTTTTGATAGCGTTTGAAGACGTGCACACACTCTAGATTATTCGGATAAACCAAGAAAATCTGCATATGTATGCGGCTCATTTTCCTTTAGGATTGTTAAAAAGGTAAAGGCAAGCTGGACAACTGACCACCATCTCATATTATAGGTCATCTCAAAGTGAGCCGGCTCGAAAGTAAACACATCTTGAAAAATATCAAGTGGATCAATTTGCTCATCCTTTAAAATTGATAGAAAACCTAAAAATAACGAATGATCTTTCACTTCAATTATTTTTTCATCAACAAGTGCGTCAATGTTCTTGGGATGCTGAAAATTACATTGTGTTGCAACATAGTGCTCTAAATCTTGAGCACGCTGCCTTTCTTCACGTTCTTTTTTCTTTGCAATAAAATCAATGACGTTACTCACGCGCATCGCCTCTTCTTTTTTCTTTTATTGTAGCATTTTTTATAGAAAGTTTTCCTGTATGGGTATTATCTATCTATATATGAAATGCTTATTTATGCAATTACCCGCAATGGAATGCAACAAGAGACGTCTTAAAATTCAGACGTCTCTTGCTGCATTGCACGGTATAAAAAGGCTGCTAATTGTGCTCTTGTAACAGGAGCCTCTGGACGAAAATAGCCATTATCTCCTAAGGCAATCCCCTTACGTTCTAGTGCTGCAATATAGCCCACACTCCAATGTGAACTGGATACATCCTTAAATGAGCTACTACCCTTAGGTGTTAGCTGCAATGTACCCACCAAAACTTTTGCTAACTGTGCTCTTGTAAGATAGGCTGCAGGCGCAAAAGTACCATTCGTGCCATCGATAATCCCTGCTCGCTGCATGGTCATAATCTCATCATAGTATATATGATTTTGGGCTACATCAGAAAAGACAGTTGCTGGACGGATTGTTTCGAACTCAAAGGCTTGTGTAAAGAGTGCCACCACATGCTGACGGCTAATCGGCTCATTTGGACGGAAAGTACCATCCTCATAGCCTTTAATAATCCCCTGCGTTGCTAATGCCTCAATCATTTCTCTTGCCCAATGGTTTTCGATATCTTGGAAAGTCACCATAAATGGCTTTTGCTGCTGTGGCTGCTGTGGCTCTTTTGGTTCTTCTGATCCTTTTGATTCTTCTACTGGCAATACTGTCCATTTAGCATACAGTGTGAGATCCTCCCTTATAAGCTTATTTCCAGCCCACTTTGTCGTTAACACTGCATCCTGATACCAGCCATCAAAACGGAAGCCCACTCTTGTTGGGACAGGTAAATCGCTTACTTTTGTATTGTAAGCAATCTCGATTGGCGCAAGTGTTGTACCGCCATTTGTATCCAGTGTGATTTTTACAGTTGTTGGTGGATAGAAATCATTATCGTTTGATGCTGGTGGAGATGTAGTACTCCCACCTGTTGTTGGTGAGTTCACTGTCCACTGTGCATATAATGTGATATTTGTTTTACCCATTCGGAAGGTTACATTTTCCATATAGAATATGCCTTTTCCATCCGCTTGTGTATTCCACCCCTTGAACGTATAACCTGTCCTTACAAGCTTGCCACTATTGCTTTGGACCGTTACCATTTCTCTCTCTTCATATTCATTTTTATCTTGCGGTACTTGACCACCTGTTGCACCGTTCGCATCATATGTGGCTGTATAAGTTAAATTTTTTGCCCACTCCGCATACAGTGTGACATTCCCTTTACCCATTGCGAAGGTTGCGTTTTCAGTGAAGGGGGTGCCTTTTCCATCCGCTTGTGTATTCCAGCCTTTAAACGTATAGCCTGTTTTCACAAGCTTGCCACTATTGCTTTGTACTGTTACCATTTCGTTTTCTTCATATTCAGCGTTATCTTGTGGTACTTGACCACCTGTTGCACCGTTCGCATCATATGTGGCTGTATAAGTTAAATTTTTTGTCCACTCTGCATACAGTGTGACATTCCCTTTACTCATTGGAAAGGTTGCGTTTTCAGTGAAGGGGGTGCCTTTTCCATCCGCTTGTGTATTCCAGCCTTTAAACGTATAGCCTGTTTTCACAAGCTTGCCACTATTACTTTGTACCGTTACCATTTCGTTTTCTTCATATTCAGCGTTATCTTGTGGTACTTGACCACCTGTTGCGCCGTTCGCATCATACTGAACTGTATAGGTTGGGTTTCCTGTCCACTCGGCGTACAACATGACATTGGCCGTACTCATTAGGAATGTTGAATTTTCCGCATAGTGAGTGCCTTTTCCATCCACTTGTGTGTTCCAACCTTTGAACGTATAGCCTGCTCTCTCAAGCTTGCCACTATTGCTTTGTACAATTACGGAATGTCCTTGATCATATGTTTCCTTATCAACTGGTACGTCCCCACCTGTCGCTCCATTTTCCTGATATGTCACCATATAAGTAAATGCCTCATATGCACCTAAATCAATTTTCACTCCTTGAATACGAGGATTGCCAGAAAGGTCGGTTAATATAGTATTATCACTATTGTTCCCTTTGTTAATAGCTGGTGAGTTTGCTCTTAGTCGATAATCAGACTGACTAGGATCGATAAATAAAGCTTCAAGTTTATAAGTGTCCGTTTCTACATCTGATTTTGTATTATGAAGTTTAGCTAGTACAGTCCCATTTTCCTCTACATCCAATAAGCTATTGGCAATCGCGCCCGTATAGTTAGAAAGAGCTGGTTCATTATGGTTGCCAACGATAATACTATTTTGAATTTTACTTTGCGAATTCCCTCCAAAGATTGCACCTTTCGTTCCCATTGACTGATTCCCGCTGATTGTTACATTCGTTAGCGTCGGGCTACTATTGATATTGTACAAGACACCTCCATAACTTGCTGTATTGTCGCTAAACTCTACATTCATTAGAGATGGGCTACTATTATAATTGAACATGCCGCCTCCATCAGCAGTTACCTCATTCCTATTGAATGTTACATTTGTTATGGATGGGCTACTACTCCAGTTGTACATGCCACCTCCAGCATTTGCTTTATTTACACTGAATGTTACGCTCGTTAAGGTTGGGTTACTAGCGTTATCATTGAACATGCCACCACCAGCGTGTGCCTTATTTCCACTGAATGTTACGCTTGTTAAGGTTGGGCTACTTTTCTGATAATTGTACATTCCTCCTCCAGCGTGAGATACTTCATTTTTATTAAATACCACATTTGTTATGGTTGGACTACTATAGTTATTATTGTGCATGCCACCACCAGTGTCTGCCTCATTTTCACTAAACACCACATTCGTTATAGTTGGACTACTAACGTAGTCATTGTATATGCCACCTCCAATGTTTGCCTTATTTTCACTGAACGTTACATTCGTTACTCTTGGGCTACTACTCCAGTTGTACATGCCGCCTCCATATGCATGCTCCATGCTCCCATTGGCGTTCCCTCCTGTAATCGTCAGACCATCAAGCACAGCTGAACTATCTAGTTTCAAGCCATTTGGGTGATAAAACACATGGTAAATATCCCCTAACCCATCTAATATTGTTGGATTTGCTTGAACATTACGCTCAGTAAATTTGGTTTCTGTTCCCTGAAAGCCTCCATAAATCGCCACTCCATTTTTCATTTGGAATGTTGCACTACGCGGATCATTTGTAAATATCCTCTTTGTTGGTGTATATGTTCCAGCGGCAATCCAAATTTCATCCCCTGTTTGTGCAGCATTGAGTGCTAATTGTAAATCTTTGAATGCGTCACCCCAGCTGGTACCATCATTACTTCCAGTTGATGCTGCATTTACATAAATCGGATGACTTACAGCTAATACAGCGAGCTGAGGTACGATACGAACATGATGCTTGCTGATAGCTGGCTGCCCCTTGATTCTAAACCAAAGATGATAGTCGCCCTCCTCTGCAAGCACAAGGAGTGTCACGCTATCCAATTCCTCCCACGAATCACCTTTGTCCTTGGATAGCTCTAGCTGTATACTGGCACTGTCGGCTGAGGACGTTGTGACTTGAATTGTAACAGGACTTGTAGCGATGTCACCCTCCTTATAAGGCTGCCCATCTGTTGTCATGATGATGTTGAGTATCGGCTGTGCACCGCCATTTGTCTCTGCTAGCACAGATATACTACCAAATATAGTCTGTGTGAATAACAAACAGATGGCGAATATTGATACTACCTGTTTCCATATTTTACTCATAGCATTCCTCCTTGAAATGGTTTAAAAATCTATACTAAATCACTGTTATATCATTGGTGTACAGGCATTCGAATGATTGCCTGAGTGAATAGTTGTCAGCTATTTAAACTAAAACATTTAATGGAAAGGCTGTTTTATTATAATAACTTTTATAGCCCCTCACTATTGAGGAATGTTAATTAGTTTTCTTAATATCGAAAAAAATACCAACCAGCGCATTGTATCTCATCATGAGCGTTTTCTGTAAAACGCTTCGCATGTCCGAAATAAAGATAAAAAAAGAATGAATTAGCTCTACGCTAAATTCACTCTTTTTTAAGGATAAATTGGTATCGTAATTGTTACCTTACCTCCGCCAGATGATGAATCATTTTCGAGTGTCAGAGTTCCACCATGTTTAGTAATGATGGATTGGGCAATATAAAGCCCCATTCCATGATGATTTGCTGAGTTTCTACTTGGATCTCCCCGATAAAACTGCTTTGTGGCTTCCTTTAAATCTTTTGCTGAAAAACCAGCACCACTATCTATTACAGTAAAATGAACAAAATTCATCTCTCCCTGAACAAATAATATGACTTTGCTTTTATCTGGCGTATGCTCTACTGCATTGACAATCAGATTCAACATAGCTCGATAAAAAAGCTCTTTATCCATAAAGATTGAAGCTGGAAGATTGTCCTTTTCAATAATCACTTCAAGGCATTTTTCTAAAGAAAGAGCCTTCATTTGATTTTCTAGTAATAGAATAAATGCATCCATTTCTACGTTCACTTTTTCACTAACAACTCTTTGCTCCATTTTCGATAAATCCATTAGCTGTTTTATAAACTTTTCAATTTCCATCGTATTTTTTAAAATATAGTCATTATATTCTCTTTGTATTTCATCTTGGGCAGTGTCCTGTAAAAGCTCTGCATTTCCTCGAATAATGGTAAGAGGCGTTTTCAAATCATGAGCAAGCGCTGAAATTTGTTCTCTTCGAGCTTGCTCTAATTCCCATTGCTGCTTTAATGAGTTGTTTAATGCTTTCTTCATCTGCTCAAGTGAGATGGATATATCATCTATTTCACGAATTCCTGTTGGGTTAATACTAAAATCCAAATTTTGATTTTGTATTTTTTCAATAGCTTCCTGCAAGCTAAACATTTTTTTCTTTAGATTTCTGCCGAAGTGGACAGCAAGGAAAGTTGCTAATGCTATAATTCCAATTATAAATAATATAATTTCTAATAATTGAGGATTAGGCAAATATTTTCTTAAAATCGGTGACCGATACTGCGGCACTAAATAATAGCGTAAAATACAAACCTCATTTTCTCGCTCTATAACCGAATAAAATTGAGAGACACCCTGAGTTTCTCCTTTTTTCATGACATTCCAGGCCTTAAAAGCTTCCTTTTCGGAAAGATTCCCTGTAAGAAACTGTCCCTTTTTCGAAAAAACCGCGTAATCAACAAGGTCTGGAATCATCTCAGGAGTGACCGAGCTACTAGTCGCAATTTGATCCTTTGATAGAGAAATCTGTGTTTCTGCATAATTGGCTGGTAAAACAATGTTCGTAGAAAAGGTCAATAAAAATAAACCGAATAATACTACTACTAGCAGAATGGTACCTAAACATAAAAATAGGAGATAACGGAGGAAAAAGGTGTGAAGGCGTGTTCCTTTTGTGCGCTTCAATGTCTCCATTTATAACCAATTCCCCAAATAGTATCAATCACGTCTACATCAAAGGCATGAAGCTTCGAACGAATATTTTTAATATGCTCAGTGATTGCTGTACTGTCACTTTTTCCATCATATCCAAAAACCGTTTCGTAGATCCTTTCTTTTGAAAAGACCTGTCCTCGATTACGAGCGAGAAATTCACATATTTCATATTCACTTTTTGTTAGCATTACTTTCTCCTCGTTGACAAACAGCTCTTTTCCGGACAAATTAATAAGAACTTTATCTAAATAGAGGATGTTACGTCTCTCTCTTTTTTCACGTCTCAAATGTGCATTAATCCTGGCACGAAGCTCACCAATGCCAAAAGGCTTGATGATATAATCATCTGCACCCAGACCAAGACCATACATTAGGTCCTCCTCTAATGATTTAGCCGTTAGAAAAAGGATTGGGCAATCTACAGCATGACGAATTTCTCTGCATAATGTAAACCCATCCATTACTGGCATCATCACATCCAGTAATAGTAAATCAAAGGTACCGAGATCCATTTTATTTACTTCTGACGCATCAGTGCTAGCTGTTACTAAGTGCTCATCTTTTGCTAATGCATTTTTTATCAAGACTAAAATATCTTTTTCATCATCTACTGCTAATATTTTTGCCATATGTCTTCCTCATCTTTTTCTTTAGTATCTAATTTTCAGATTTTCGGCCCTCCCATTTCCAGAACCACAAGCAAGAAAGCATGAATACCAGCAATGTTCCGCATCCACAAGCAATAATACCTGCCTGTAAACTTGCTTCCATTAATAATACACCAGTTCCAGATGACTTTAATGTCCATAATTCTACGAAGTGGCCACCCCAACCATAAGGTATATACGACCAGATACCATCCCCTAGTCCAGTAAGCAACAACGCTACTAAAAGGGCTTCCACAATCCCTAGTCCAATTGACGACCCCTTTCCAAAATGAAGGCTAATAAATAAATGCAAAATATATAAGCAGGCATAGCTAGCAAATAAAATACACCCAGCTATTAAATAAAATTGAAAACCAAGTGTATCTTGATGCAAAAGTTCTACAAAACCAATACTAAAAATACCAATGGCCAAGACAATCGCTCCAAAGCTAAACAACAATAAAAGAAGGAGCTTACTAATAAACGTTAAGATTTTTACTCTACTAGCTGTTAGCATCTCCTGAAAATGACCTGCAATTGCCTCTTGCTCCGATGCCATTGCACAAACTAATCCAATAATAATTGGGAATCCACAAGAAAGTGCCTGAAAATAAGCTGATACTTTCCAATCAAATATCCATGGTGAATAGGAATAGTACGCTAAAAATAGGCTTGAAATAATGATAGGTACTAGCAGATGAATGAGTAAAAAAGGTGTTCTTTTTGTTTTAAGAAACTCTGCCCTAAGCAATCTTATGAATACCATCACTATTTCGCCTCCCTTTTTTGAAACCAACGAGCGGTAACAAAGCTAATGACAACAAACCAGATGAGAGTAATTAGAATTCCAGGAGCAATCACTGACATGCTGAGTAATGGACTGTCCTCAGGCACTGGTAAACCATTTGGCAAAATTTCTAGTGTTGGACAGATTAATCTTGCTGTAATGGCATAAGGAACACTGTACCAAAATTCTCCATCAGCAAATGCAACCATTCCAGCTATATTACCGACTAAATTAATTAAAATTGCCATATACGTTCCTAATTTTGCTGCAAGGAATAGACAAAGTGGGATTTGCCATAAAAAAGATAAGAATATTACTAAACTACCTATCAGACTTTTTGCTATAGGAAAGCTATTGCCGAAAAGTATACCACCAGCAGTAATACCAGCGAAAAATATAAACGTAATACCCAACAGCCAAACACTGCATGCTAGTATTTTGCCAAACCAAATTTTTTTAAGATCAAGCGGCATTGCGAGAATGCTATGATATTTTAATTTCGCATCTTTTTCTACCGCTAACGCACAACATATTGTCAGTGCACCCGGCAAGAGCATTGAATACCACCAATTATAACCACCCTTTTGAAAAAAACTCCCTCCCATTAAAACTGCGCTCAATAACAGAGTCACGATAGGTGCAAGCCAAACTAATTTAGGAATAAACGTCTTTTTCCATTTTAATCTTTCAGCCTTTACTATGGAAATCATACTAATTGCCTGCCTTTCTATTAGCAGACACCACCTGCATAAATAATGCTTCTAATTCCTGTCCCTGTGGCGCAATTCCCTGATAGCCCAATTTCCCTCCAGCAATGATACCAATTTCATCAACGACCTGCTCTACTTCTGACAGGATGTGGCTAGATAATATCACTGTTATACCTTTTTCTGGAAAAGATCGTATTAGCTTTCTTAGCTCTTGAATACCAATTGGATCAAGTCCATTCGTTGGTTCATCGAGAATTAAAAGCTTTGGATAGTTTAACAGCGCAATGGCAATTCCTAAACGCTGTTTCATTCCTAAAGAAAATTGTCCAGCTCTTTTTTTTCCTGTATCAGTCAAATCAACAATCCTTAATACCTCATCAATACGTGACGCTGGTAATCCAAGCGCAATCGTTCGAACCTTCAGATTTTCTCTTGCTGTTAAATTTTCATATAAGGGAGGTGTTTCAATTAATACACCAATATCATGTAAATCATTGCGGTTCCATTCATGTCCATTAAAAATTATTTTACCTATATTTGGGCGCAGCATACCAGTCATCATTTTTAATGTTGTTGATTTTCCAGCACCATTAGGGCCCAGTAAGCCGTAGACAGTATTACGTGGTATCGTCAGCGACAAATCCTCTACAATTTTTTGTCCCTTAAAGCTCTTACTCAGATTTTCCGTTTTTAAAATAATATCATCCATTTAAAGTCATCATCCTTTCGATGACTTTAGTATAGAAAATGATTATAAGGATTTTATAAGGATTGAAATTTTTATTGTTGTTATTCGTCCTCCTAAAATAACGGGATGATTTGAAACTTTCATATGAATTATTCGTATGTAAGATAAGAATTAAAAAAGGAGGAAATGGTCTTGAGAAAGGGAAATTGGATAGCTATCTGTTTATCACTCTTATTCATAGGCTTGTTTGCTGCAGGTTTTTATACTTTTAATGATGTACAAATAGAAAGTACCTTTAAAATTGATGAACAAAATATTATGGAAAAAAACGGAGAGCGCTTTCTATTAATTGATGAACGGGAGTTAGCTCTATCAAAGGATTTTTACGACAAAATCGAATTAGAAAAATACGACGAATACAAAATTAAGTATGTGTATAATCGTA
>Ga0213825_1001869_pt1 | contig 13885 bp, 13 predicted proteins | sample MC6MC0900MG_FD_179896 | JGI IMG/M metagenome (GOLD analysis project Ga0213825, IMG submission 179896) | Enriched soil aggregate microbial communities from Iowa State University, Ames, United States - MC6-MC0900-MG | ecosystem: Environmental > Terrestrial > Soil > Unclassified | place: USA: Iowa... | reverse complement strand
AAATATATTTTAACCTGCCTAATTTATATTAACCTTCATAAGCAGATTATATTTTATTAATCTCTACATCTATGAGTTTATAGTAATATGTATATAAATTCGGTAACATTGGTTACCAATATAAAAATTTAAAGCTGATATACCAAAATTTTTTATGATATATCAGCTTATACTTTGTACGTTTATCCTATTTATAATTAAAATTTAACAATTCTTCAAAGTCTTCCCTTGGCATAGGTTTTGCAAATAGATACCCTTGTGCCATTTCACAACCTATCTCTTTTAGGAAATCAGCTTGTTCCCGCGTTTCTACCCCTTCACAAATTACTTCCATGTGAATATTTTTTGCCATGTCAACTATACTTTTAACAATATCTTTACTACGTTGTGAATTAGTTGTTTCATCTAAAAATGCCTTATCTATCTTTAATGTATTAGCTGGGAACTCTTTTAAAAGGTTTAATGATGAGAACCCAGACCCAAAATCATCAACGGAGATTTTAAATCCTACCTTTTTTAAGCCTATCATTTTTTCTATAAGTCTATCAGCATTTTTCATAAAAGCACTTTCTGTTAATTCAAACTCCACTAATCTAGGATCTATATTATAGCTTTTAACTAACTCATTAATATCCTTAACTATATTAGGATTATTAACATGAAATCTAGAGACATTTAAAGATATTGGAACTACTCTTTTTCCATCATCTAATCTTTCTCTTAAATATTGCAATACACATTTATAAACATACATATCTATGTTTACTATAAATCCATTTTTCTCAAACAAAGGTATAAATTTCACTGGAGAAATTAATCCTTTTTCAGGGTCCTGCCATCTAACTAAGGCCTCGGCTCCTACAATTTCCTCTGTATTTAAATCATATTTAGGTTGATAATAAACCCTAAATTCTTTATTTATAAGAGCCTTATACATTTTATTTTCTATCTCTAATTCCTCAATAATTTTATTTTCAAAACACTGATCATAAAAGGCAATTTTATTTGCATGAGAACCTTTAACTGATTTACGTGCTATGTTAGCTTTATTGATAATATCTTCAACCTCTATACCATTAGAATTAAATATATATATCCCACTTACAACTATTAATCTATAATTTTTTGCAATAACTTTTTCTATTTGTCTAAAAATATTTTCAAGTTTTGTTAACCTATCAATTAATTCTTTTCTATTTGTGTATTCTACAAGCATTAAAAAATTATCTGCAGATACCCTTGCAAAAATTTCATTTTCCCCCAATGAATTATACAATTCATTAGATATTGCACATATAATTTTATCTCCTTCTTCATAACCTAAGTTATCATTTATAAACTTAAACTTATCTATATCGCTATATATAAGAGCATAAGATTTTCCTTTATTAGCCTCAAGTATCTTTTTAGCTCTAACTTTAAACTTATTAGCATTCCATAGTCCTGTAAGTGGATCTATAAATGCCATTTTTTCATAATACTTTGTTCTTCGTTGTCTCACATAAAAAAATATCAAAAGAGATATTATTACTAATAAAGATATAAAAATAATAATTTCTAGTCTATATTTAACTAGTATTACCTTTAAATTTATTGGCATAGATTCTTGTACCACATTTTTCATAATAATATCTACTCTAGTTTCTTCATCTATAACATTAATACCCTTATTAAGTATAGGTATTACTAGGGGATCTATATCAGGATTTACTCCAATTGATATATTATAACTTAAATTTCCAATATCCATTGTTTTTAATTTATTGTCTTTTATACTGCTAATAGCAATATTGGCTGTGTAGCTATCTAATACTGTTATATCTACTTTTCCAGATTTAACTGCATTAATGCAACTCATATAATCATTGTAATACTCAATGTTATATTGTCCAAATTTATTTTCAAAAACTTCTTTGTTAATTTTCATATTAGCAGGTATAGCTATGTCTACATTCTCTGTTTTTATATTTCCTTCCCCTTTTCCAACTACGATTAAAGGTAAGGATAAATAAGGATTAGTTAATACTATGTCTCTAGAATCTATATTTTTTTCAATACTAGATTCACTAGCTATTAAATCTACCTCTCCATTTGCCATTAACTTTATGGCTTCTTCTGTATTTTTTACCTGTACATACTCAAATTCTATACCTATTTTTCTAGATATTTCTTCTAACATATCTTTTACCATTCCAGATAAATTACCCTGGCTATTCTTATATTCTATAGGACTTAAATAATCTTTATAAGCCACTTTCAACACTGGTTTTCTTTTTATAAAGTCTGCTTCTCTTGGAGTAAGTAATGGTTGTTGATTTAAAATACTATTACCATAATATTTTTCTTGCAATTTTATGTCAAAATTTAAATCATCTAGTTTTATCCTTCTTAATGCCTCATTAAGTTCATTTGTGATACCAGTATTGCCTTTTTGTGTTATATAATAAAAAGGATGAATACCACATTTTGCAACTAATCTACCACTATTCTGATTGGAAATACTTCCCAAAACTATAGCATCTACATTACCTGATTCCATGTCCGCTATCATTTCTTCTTCAAAATCATAATATACTTTTTCATAAGTGAAATTATTTTGTTTTGCATAATTTTCAAAGACCGTATTTTGAAAACTTTCTTTTAAAAACCCTATTTTTAAGCCATTGAATGCCTCAAAATCCTCATAAAATACACTGTTATTTTTACTTGAAACATACATAGTTGTAAGTTCTATTCCATTTGAATATTCTACATAGTCATATATCTTGCTTCTATCCTCAGTGTACTGAGCCCCACATAACAAATCTATCTCTCCTTTAGATAGCTTGTCTAATAGTTCTGGCCATGTATCATAAACATATTCATAATTCCAATTGGTATATTTTGATATTTCCTCAAGATACTCTACTCCATACCCTGAAAAAAAGCCATCTTTATCTTTTTCAATAAAAGAATGATAATCATAATAACCTACTTTAATTGTCTTACTCTCAGTATCTGAAAACGCTATCATCGTCATAGCTGTATTTGTAATTATCAAAAATATTAGTGTTAAGCATAGTAATTTAAATTTTCTCATCATACCCTCCTTTCTTATTGTAAATAATAATATATTTACATACCACTATAATTATCGTACTTTAAAATTATATCTAAAAGCAAGATTTTTTATCTATTATGAAATAATATTTTTATTTCACTAATTTTATTTTATCTTATAAATATATATTTTATTTTTAAAATTTAAAATTTAAATTTATAAAATAATTTTTATAAAAAATAGGCTTTAGATTTATAAATACAAATCTAAAGCCTATTTTCATTTATTTTAAAACTATGATTATACTACAAAAATTAAAAATTTCATGACTGTCCTAATGCATTTCTATCTAATTTCTTGAACTCTACCAACTACTCCACCTTCAAGCATTACCTTAATACCTCTTGGATGTACTGAAGAATTAGTTAATAACCTTGTAACTGTTCCCTCTGTCAATTTTCCTGTGCGTTGATCTTCCTTCTTTACTACTAAGACCTTTGAGCCTATTTTTATATCTGCTCTTTTAGTTCCATCCATAATTATACTCCTTACTTCTTAAATAAGTCTCCAAGCGCTGCAAATGGATTATCATTAGCTGCTTCTTGTTCTGCTTCTTTTTTCATCTTCTTCATGTAGTTATTAACATCCCTCTTATCAACTTTTCCGCCCTTTTCAAATCTCTTATTAAACTGGGATGCTTTTTCCCTAAAGTTACAGTTTGCTCCTGGACATACATAAATTTGACCTTCACCATGACCTTTAAGGGTAAGTTTTTTCTTACACTCTGGGCAACGAGCATTGGTAGTTCTACTAACACCTTCTCTGTGACCACATTCTCTATCTTGGCACACATTCATAACTCCAGTTTTAGTTTTAACCTCTAACATGTATTTTCCACACTTAGGGCATTTTGCCCCTGTGACATTTTCGTGGACAAACTTATTACCATTGATTTTAACATCTTCAACTAGAGCCCTTGAATATCTTCTCATCTCCACAATGAAGTCCATGGCATCTTCCTTACCCTTGCTAATATCTTCTAGCTGGCTTTCCCACTTAGCCGTTAAAAGTGGTGATTTAAGATCACTTGGAACTAATTCTATAAGTTGTTTTCCCTTAGAGGTTGGAACTATTTCCTTACCTCTTTTTTCTATAGAAAATGAGTTAAATAATTTTTCTATAATATCTGCTCTTGTAGCTACAGTACCTAATCCACCAGTTGCATTTAAGGTCTTCGCTGCATCTTTACCAACATTAATATACTTATGTGGATTTTCCATAGCAGAAAGTAATGTTCCCTCGTTAAATCTTGCTGGTGGCTTAGTTTGACCTTTATTTCTATCTACAGAATTTATTTTTAACTTATCTCCAATATTAAGCTTTGGAAGTACTTGATCCTTTAATCCATCTTCTTCGCTAGAATCCTCCATATCTTCTCTATCATATAGTGCTTTCCATCCCTTAGATTTTATAACTTTTCCTTTAGCTACGAACTTCTCTCCAGCTATTTCTGTCACTATATTAGTTTGTAAATATTCAAAAGGTGGCATCATAACACTTAAAAATCTCTTGACTACTAAATCATAAATATTTCTTTCCTCAGAGCTTAAGTTAGACATATTAGGACTTTGCTCTGTAGGGATTATTGCATGGTGATCCGAAACCTTGCTATTATCTACAAAACTCTTACTTGGAGTAATCTTACCCTTTAAAATATTTGTAGCTGCTGCTCTATATGCTCCTATAGATATAGCTCTTAATCTCTCTGGAAGTGTAGCTACTATATCTGTAGTTATATATCTTGAATCCGTTCTTGGATAAGTTAATATCTTATGATTTTCATAAAGTCTTTGCATTATAGAAAGGGTCTGCTTTGCAGAATAGCCCCAAATTTTGTTAGCATCTCTTTGAAGCTCTGTTAGATCATAAAGAGCAGGAGCTGGCTTTTTCTTTAAGCTTTCAGTTATATCTACAATACTTGCTTCTTGACCTCTAGCCTTCACTAAAATTTTATTTGCTACTTCTTCGCTAAAAGTACTCTGATAATTATTTTTATCTACCCATTGAAGTGAAAATTCTCTAGCCTTTGCAGTAATTGTATAGTAATCCTTTGGGATAAAGTTTTTAATATCCTCTTCCCTTTGAACTATCATAGCTAAGGTTGGAGATTGAACTCTTCCTGCTGAAAGCTGAGCATTGTATTTACAAGTAAGAGCACGAGTTACATTAAGTCCTACAAGCCAATCTGCCTCTGCTCTACACACTGCTGCCTTAAATAAATTATTATAATCTTTACCTGGTTTTAAATTTTTAAATCCATCTAAAATTGCCTTATCAGTTTGAGAAGAAATCCATAATCTCTTTAGTGGCTTTTTAGCTCCAGCTTTTTCAATTGTCCAACGTGCTACTAACTCTCCTTCTCTTCCTGCATCTGTAGCAATAATTATCTCATCTATATCATTTCTTAACATTTGCTTTTTTACTTCATAAAACTGTTTTTGAGTCTTTTTTAAAACTGTAAGTTTCATATGCTTTGGAATCATCGGTAAAGTTTCCATGCTCCATTTTTTATATTTTTCATCATAGTCCTCAGGATCTTGTAGTCCCACTAAGTGACCTAGTGCCCAAGTTACCACATACTTATTTCCCTCTATGTATGCACCCTTACTCTGATTACATTTTAAAACCTTAGCTAAGTCTCTACCTACTGAAGGCTTCTCTGCCAATACTAATATTTTTCCCATCTTTTACTTCCTCTCTTATCTACAGTATCTATATAAAGTGTTATTAACTTATTAAACTAAATCTTATCTTTTGTATTATATCATACTTTACCTTAGTATAAAGAGAAATGGTAAAATAAGGCTATCAACCAAAGTCGATAGCCTTATTAATATATTGATTAAACCTATTTTACGTACATTCCGCTTGGTTTTTCAGATAAATTAACCATAATATTCTTCATTTGAGTATAAGCATCTAGGACAGATTTATGAGTTTCTCTACCTATTCCTGAGTTCTTATATCCTCCAAATGGTGCTCCAGCTGGGAAACTATTATAAGTATTTACCCATACACGACCTGTTCTAATGCCTCTAGCAACTTTTATAGCTTTATTGATGTCTTGGGTAAATACTCCTCCACCTAAACCGTATTCGCTATCATTTGCCATATCAATTACTTCATCTATTGTCTTGAATTTAATAACAACTCCTACCGGTCCAAAGATTTCTTCTCTAGCAACTCTCATATCATTAGTAACATCTACAAGAAGAGTTGGTTTCATGAAATAACCTTTAGCAGCATCACCCTCAGTGTATCTTTCTCCACCTGTAGCTACTTTAGCTCCTTCTTCCTTACCTATTTCTACATAACTAAGAATTTTATTAAGTTGAGCTTCACTTACTTGTGCTCCCATTTGGGTATTATTATCTAATGGATTACCCACCTTAACCTTCTCAAAAGCTTCAACTGCTTTTTTTATAAATTCATCATAAAAGTCTTCCTGTACAAAAATTCTAGATCCTGCTGAACAAACTTGACCTTGGTTAAATAGAATTCCTAGTTGAAGTCCTTCTAGGGCTATATCTAAATCTGCATCTTTAAAGAATATATTAGCAGATTTCCCCCCAAGCTCTAGAGTTGCAGGAATGATATTTTCTGCTGCTGCAAGTCCAATTTTTCTACCTACTTCTGTAGATCCAGTGAAGGCTAATTTATTAAGTCCTTTATGATGTTGTAGATATTCTCCACTCTTAGAACCTCTACCTGTAACTATATTAATTACACCCTTTGGAACTACATTTTCTATTAATCTCATAAGCTCGAGTACACTTAATGAAGTTGTGCTTGATGGTTTAAATACTGAAACATCTCCTGCAGCTAGTACTGGAGCAAGCTTCCATGCAGCCATTAAGAATGGGAAGTTCCAAGGTACTATTTGTCCTACAACCCCAATTGGCTCTCTTAATATTATATTTAAAGTATTTTCATCAATCATTGTTGAGCTACCTTCATCTGAACGAATAACTCCAGCAAAATATCTAAAGTGATCTGCTGCTAGCGGTATATCAGCTCCTGTAGTTTCTCTAATTGGTTTTCCGTTATCCATAGTTTCAATAGTAGCTAAATACTCTGCATTGTCATCAATGATATCTGCAACTTTGTTTAACACATCTGCTCTTTCAGCAGCTGTTGTTTTTCCCCAAGTTAGGAAAGCTCTTTGAGCTGCTTTAACTGCATCATCTACATCTTTTTCTGTAGCATCTGCAATTTCAGCTAAGAATTCTCCAGTAGCGGGATTGTAAGTTTTCAAGACTCCTCCATCAGAAGCCTCTCTCCATTGACCATCAATATATAGTTGATATTTTTCTTGTAATTTTATATTCATAGTAAATCCTCCTTGTGCATTCTCATAATGTTTTATATTTTTTAAACTTGTTTTTTCTATCTCTTAATGTAACTTTATTATAATCACAAAATATCTTTTCAGGAAGTAGGCACTTTATTCTTACTAACTATACTTTTAGTACTATAGTATCGTTAAGGATACTACAACATAAAAATTAAATAAGCACCATTAGAAAATTATATATAGCACAATATAAATAGTGGATTTTAAATTTTAATCTCTATGAAATTCATGGTATAATGCAGAGGATGTTATAGACTTTTTTATATGTAGTTACTTTTTTGTACTATAATATAATAAATATACTATTAGGACGGTGAATACAATGGATAAAAATTTGCTATGCATATTTCCTAGACATGAAGAGTGTCATATGAGGAATCAATGCACTAAGTACTCTACGTGCCCCATGGTGGTGGTACAAAATCTTCTATCTGGTAAATGGAAATTATTAATTTTATGGTACTTAAGTTATGGCACCTTGAGATTTAGTGATCTTAAAAAGAGGTTGCCTAAGGTAACTCAAAAAATGCTAACTTCACAATTGAGAAGCTTAGAAGAGGATAAACTTATATCTAGAAAAGTTTACCCTGTAGTACCCCCTAGGGTTGAATATAGTTTAACTGAAGTTGGTAAAGAAATTATACCTATTCTTGAAATGATGCATTCCTTTGGAAGTGAATATTTAGATGCAGGTTTATTAAATACTGAAGAAAAGGATGAAGATAGCACTGATTTAAATTAGTTAGACCTTTCTATTTAAACTTATGTAATAATTGAAAAAATACATATAAACAGAGTTCTTAGTATCAGTATTTTTGATACTTAGAAATCGTTATCCAGGGACGTAGCAGCTCTAATACTCCCACTTTGAAGAGATGGGAGTATTAGAGCTGGTAGTCATCGGACAAAAAGTACCCAATGCTAATTATCATTGGGTACTTTTTATAATAGTTGTGTAACCTGAATATGTTGGTAGCAGATTGGTACAGTATTTAATTATTTTCTTTTATCCATTGAGACTTTGAAATTGACATTTCATATAGACTCCAATATCCATCCTTAGCTTTTCTTGCATCCTTTAGAAGCTTCTCTATGGTAAACCCAACTTTTTCATAACATTTAACCGCACATTTATTAAAATCAAAAACTCCAAGAGTTATTTTCTCAAAGGATTTATCTTCAAATCCAATTCTTAAGATTTCCTTTAAAGCCAATGCTCCTATACCATTCCCTCTTTCCTTCTCTTCTCCAATTAAAAATCTGCATACTCTAGCAACTTTATTTTCTTGATCCACTTCACGAAGCTCTACTGTCCCAATAATATCTCTTGTACTAATGGAAACTATCTTATATATATAAGTATCTACTACCTCTTTACTTTCTTCATCTAAAAAATACCTTTCAATCTGAGAAAGGGTTAATGGATATTGATATAAAGGTCCAGCCCATTGCAATAGATCATCAGCAGATTTATTCCTATTCCATTCCACAATTTTGTATAAATCTTCTTTTTTAATTAGTTCTAATCTTATCATTTCATATCCCCTATTTCTTATAATTAGTAACTCTTATAACTTATTAGAGTATAGTGTCTTGTTTAAGATTTTCTGAATAAATTTTGTCTTTCTCTCGCAGTAAGTATCAGCATCATATCTATATTCTTTAGCTAGTTTTGTTTTCAAGGCTGCATAATCCTCTCGTGCATCTCTACTTGTTCTAAGGTAATCTCTTAATGCAACATGTTCTAAATATCCTTTACCATCTTTAGGACATACATATAAGTGATATGGCATAAATCTATTTTCCACATACCTAAAAACCTCTCTATCTTCAATGCCTAAATTCCCTTCATGATGATATCCAGCTTCTTCTAACCGCTTCTTTATTTCATGGAAATCTTTATAACTATCCATAACTACATCTATATCGATGATAGGTTTTGCAGATAATCCTTCCACTGAAGTACTACCTACATGTTCAATTGATAAAACTAAATCTCCAATATAAGAATTTAGCATGTCCCTTATCTTTTCAAATTCTAACTTCCATTTTTCATTATAAGGCTCAATAACAATAACTTTCGTTCTTATGGTCATAGATTTATACCTCCTTTTTTTCTATCTAAAATTAATTATACTATTCAGCTAGAAATCCCCGGAACCCGCATGAATAAAACAACTATTTAACTATTTAAATATTTAAATAGTTTCCTATAGACCAATATATCTATATAAATATTTATATAGATATATTGGTCTTAACTTTTTTTCTATCTATATCAACAATTCTAGTTCTAGTATCTGCTTTTGATATAAATATTTCTTCTCCATTACTATCTATACAATATGAAATAGGAATAGATATACCACAATTTCTGTATGAACCATCTGCATGACTTGTTCCAATTACAATTGTTTTATAGGTTTTAGCAATATTTTTTGCCTCTGTTATCCACTGCTCAAATTGTTCATCACTAAACATTCCTACACCAATAGGATGAGCAATAAATTTCATTTGATCAGTAACTCTTTTTAAATCTCTAGCACCTTTTAAAATTTCCATGCATAGCAAATATCCAATATTTATTTTATTATAATTAACTACTAAAGGATTATATAATTCCTTATCTTCATCTGGCGGTGTTTTAGCTCTCTCCAATATTTTCTCTCCATGATTATTGATTATCACAGCTCTATCCTTGTTGTTCAATCTGTAGGAAGTAATAATCATCACATTATATTCTTTTGCAATACTACAAGCATCCTTTAATGCTTCTTCATTAGCTAAATACCCTTCAGGATATAGTACAATATCAACTTCTCTATTTTCTCTTATCTCATTATTAATCTGCTTGACTCCACTTTCATGTAGTGGTTGTCCTATTAATATCTTCATCTCCAATCCCCCACTATCTAGATAAAATTTCCTCTAAACCCATTATAAACGTTTTCACTGTACCTGTGTATAAATATTACGATTCTAAATCAAATGTTGTTACTATCCTTACTCTCTAACTTTTCATCTGTTTCTTTATTTCTATTAACAAAGTCTTTATACCATTGTATTCCTTTACAAATAGCTATTAAAATTATAAAATTTTTATTTATTTTCATTCATATTAAATTCTTTTACATTATCATATAATTCTATTAATTTATCTATTTTAATTGTTTTTACTTCACTATTGCTAGATAATTTTCTTAATCCACTAGAGAGCTCTGTTAATTGAACATCATGAAGTACATAATGTTTTATAGTAAATATACTCTATGTACCTGCGCCATTATAATTTAGAATATAGAAATACCGTAAAATTCTTATCTGAATAATACGGCACTTTAAAAGCTTTACTATTAACTCTAATTGAACGTTTAACTATTAAAACTTTAAATTTAAGCTTCACGTTAATTTATAATGAAATTATTAAAAATTGAATAATATTAAACTATTTTCCTTTAAATTTAATCTATACACTCCATTAGTTCTAAAATAATTCCATCTGGATCTTTGAAATATACCGCCTTACTTTTCCCAAATCCCTGAGAAGTATAATCAAAATATTGTGGCTTTGATAAAAACTCTATACCTTTATCTGACAACTTTTCATATATACTATCAATATCAGAAACATAGAAGCATAACTCTGAAATCGAAACTTGATTAAGCTGATTTCCTTTACTTTGAATATCTATTCCTACAAATTGAATTAACTCTACTGGTGGAGCCATTAATTCAGTACTACCATTCAGATAAGCAACCCGTGCTTTACAAGATGCCATTCCAAATAATTTTTCTGTCTCTTCTCCTTCCATTAGCAATTGTCCCTGATAAGTTAACCCTATAGTATTTTCATAAAACTCAATTGATTTTTCTAAATTAGAAACAGTAAGTCCTACATGCGCAATATTTTTTAACATTCTATTACAACCCTTTCATGTCCAATGTATAAGTATTAATATTTTTACCTTATTTATTGTAGTATATCATAAATACCGCATTATTCAACTTTCAAAGAACATATTAATGATTAACCTAAATTTAGACATCACTCATAGTAATTATTATATACCTTAACATTTTTGTATATTTTTACAATATATAATTATTATACCTTATTCTCAACTATATTCCTATAACTTTTACATAATTTTACTCTTTTAAGTCTTAAAAATCTTAATTTAACTTGTTATAAAGCAAACACTTTAAAATACACACTCTACCTCTTTTATATCTATGTCTACGATTCTAGTTCTAGTGTCTGATTTTGCTATAAATCTTTCTCCTCCATTACCTATCATTCATGATAACTTTGTATTAATTTAATCATTAAAGATTATTTTTATACTATTTTAAATCCTTTAGAGATTTAATTACATGGTACTTACTTTTGATATCTTCACTATTATATCTATCAATTAAAATTGGAATCATTCCAAACTCCTCTGCTGCAACAAGATTTGATTCACTATCATCTATAAAAATTACTTCTTCTGGTTTTACTCCAATTTCATCAATAGCTATTTTAAAAAGTATCTTTTCTGCTTTATAAGAACCATAAATAGATGACATAACAAAGGTTGAAAAATATTTTCTTAAATTCTTATTAATGAACACTCTCTCTAAAGATGGCCATGTATCTGAAACAACTCCTAAAATATATTTTTTCTTTAGTCTTTGTAATTCTGGTTCAACCTCATCAAAGAATGAAAATTTCTCATCATTATATACATTATCCCTTGCTAATAAGTCAATTATTCTCTCATTAATATTAGGATATTTAATTTCCTTTAGCACTATTTCATAAAACTCTTTAAACATATTAAATTCATCTTCTTCTGTTTTTACCAACACCATTTTGCTAATAATATCACAGGCTTTACTCATAGCTTCTTCTAACTCAATATCCCTAAATTGAAAGCTTGGCTCATTTAGGATATTAAAAAAGTTAGGTGTAATAAACCAATATCCTGTCCTAGGTACATTTAGAGTTCTTCCAGAATCAAATAAAATAGCTTTAATGTTGTTCATATTCATTATAAATTTCCTCCAAACCCATCGTAAACATTTTTATTACATCTGTGTATAAATATTACGATTCTAAATTAAATATTGTTGCTATCATCATTGTTCAACTTTTCATCTATTTCTTTATTTCTATTAACAAAGACTTTACATCATTGTATTCCTTTACAAACAGCTATTAAAATTATAAAATTTTTATTTATTTTCATTCATATTAAATTCTTTTACATTTAACTTAACAATAAAATTTCTCGTTTGCCCATCATCTTTTAAATAATTAAGATTAAAATAAAGATTATTCTTAATAAGCTCCACCTGTTCTTCATTGAATAATTGTTGTGAACTTTTTTCTCCTATACTTTTATTTAACAAAAATTCATCAGATAAATATGTTCCTTTATTGTCCATTTCGATTGAAACTGTTTTTAATAAAACTATATCTTTATCTCCTTCTTTATCTAAATAGATACTTTCAGAATATGATTCAATTTGTTCTTCTTTGCTTCCTATATACTGTATATTGCCTCCACTAACTATATGTTTGTTAGGAAATAAAATAATTAATCCATCTGTTACTCTTATATCTGTGTTTTCTCCCTGAAATGAATACACTTTAAATTCTTGGTTATCCAGCTTAGCTTTGCACCACATGGTTGTACTAATGAATACTATATTAGTAATAACTAAAAAAAACACAATCCAAAGTACAAATGATCTCTTCATACATTTCTCCTCATATTTTACTACGAAATCAGCATTTTCAATTGGTGAATAATCTAAGATATATTTTTCTTCCGCTGGGAAGTAGCGCCTTTCATATTTACATTTTATATCCTTTAATCCACCTATATACCCATCCCTTTTTAAAACTCTACTTAATCTAACTTCTTGTGGTACATCAAGATAAATTATAAAATCTAAATAACTTTTTATTTCTTTTCTTTGTAGAAATATCCCCTCTAAAAGCAAAACAGTACCATGTTCTATTAAAATTTGTTGTTTAATATATCCATCATTTTCTTTATCATATAATTCTATTAATTTATCTATTTTATCTTCTCTTTTTACAGGTGATAAAATTTCTTTCACTAAATAATCATATCTCCACTGTATATTATAATAACAATCCCATTCTTCTTTAGATTTATCATATCTAATATGTTTTAGATGTATAAAATCATCAATATGCAACACATAAGTATGATACTTTTCCTTCTGTAATTGTAATTTTAATGAATTAACTATTGTACTTTTACCTGCTCCTCCTAATCCATCAATTCCAACAACATAAATTCTCTTAGAAATATCTTGATTTCTTAATTTCCTTAACAAATACTCCATTTAAGATTCCCCACTAAATAATATTATTGCGATCCTTTATCATTTCCTCAAGTTTATTCATTGTAAAT
>Ga0213825_1001860_pt1 | contig 13946 bp, 10 predicted proteins | sample MC6MC0900MG_FD_179896 | JGI IMG/M metagenome (GOLD analysis project Ga0213825, IMG submission 179896) | Enriched soil aggregate microbial communities from Iowa State University, Ames, United States - MC6-MC0900-MG | ecosystem: Environmental > Terrestrial > Soil > Unclassified | place: USA: Iowa... | reverse complement strand
CACTTTTTATTACATTTTTCTTATATACCTTACCTAAATCACTTTCTAATCATATATTATATTAAACTCTTATAATTTACTAACAATGCATTTTCAAGTGAGGTGAATTTCATGAGAAATATATCAGTAAAAACCACTTTAAAACTATTTATCTATGGTGTGTTATGGAGTATTTTAACGTTAATAATAGCAAATATATTTACACCTCTAACTAACTTTTACTTTAAAGATATTGTATTTATAGAAGGCTTACTCATGCTAGTAATGTCTATTACTTCAGCTATAAACAGTAAAACTTTAGGTATGTCCTTTTATATTTTAAATCAAATACATTCTAAATATATCAATAATAGGGATTTTAAAAAAGAAGAAGATAAAATTTTCAATACCTTTAACAGTATAAATTTTCATCTTTTCTTAAATTGGATTTCCATAGCTATAGGTGGTTTTATAAATATTCTGTTGATTTTTATTCTATAAATATTATTAAGGTTATAAAATAAAAAAGGTAGAGTAAACTTAAATAATATATTTACTCTACCTCTATTTTTTAATTAATTTCATAAAATAACTTGTTACTATTTTAATACTTCTATAGGATTAGCTAGTAGATTTAATTAATCCTACTGCTCTTCCAATAATATAAGCATTATCTTCTTTAATTTCTATAGGATAGTACTTATCATTTTCTGGCATTAATACTGCCTTATTTCCTTTTAACCATAACCTCTTAAGGGTAGCTTCTCCATCTATACTTACAGCAACTATCTCATTATGATTCGCCATGGTTTGCTTATTTATTACTATATAATCTCCATCTTCAATATCAGCATTAATCATACTATCTCCTTTTACCTTTAATATAAAAGGTTGTTGTACACCTTTAAGCCAATATATAGGGACATTAAATTCTCCCTCTATTTCATCATTTATAGAAATAGGTTGACCAGCAGCAATCTCATTATATACTGGAACTTTATTTATTTCCTTATCTCCGATTATTTCACTAGTAGTGTCAGGATTTAGAATTACTTCATTATAACTACTAGTATCTATGGCAAAATCATGAGATATATTATGTTTTAAATCTACATATTTAAAGGTTTCAATATATTCATTATTTTTAACCATCTTATCTTCCTTCAACTCTTTATTAATTTTCTCTTCAATAGTTTGTTCTATAACTTTTTTAGTCACAATTTTCTTTGATGCTTTACTACAATTAATAACCTTATACTTATTACTATCAAAAATAGTAACATCCTTATTTCTTTTAAAGTATTCTAGCCAAGGTTTTGATGTGTTAATAGGATTACTATTTTTCACCAAAATAAAATTACTATATGTAAAATCTTTCAAAAGTCCACGAATAAATTTTACTTCTTCAATGGTTAACTGTTCTACATTATCTATTATTATATGCGCATACTTTAAATCTTTAAGCTTATCCATATTGTCATAAACAAGTTTAAACTCATCTATATAATCTAGTAGTCCATTTTCCTCCATGTAGTTACAATACCATAAATATAACTTATAAATAGATTCTCTACTTTTAGAGTTCTTTCTTAATGAGAACCCTCTTTTTTTTCTATTTAATTGTTGATATTCTTCAAGAGATTTTATATTCAAATGTTTTATATATAAAACTTCATCAAATAAAAAATCTATATTTTTTGTTAAGATAATCTTATTTATTCTTTTTTCCTTCTGTCGCAATTCCCCAATTCCTTCTAAAATAAAAGCCTTTGTCACATCCTTACTGCAAAACCTTTTATTTCCAAAACGGATATCTGCTGTTATATACTGAAAGCATTTATTTATTAACTGTTTTTTACTGCATATCTCAACATTATTATTTAAATATGTAAAGAACGTATTATTTCTATTTACATCAAGTTTTACCTCTTCTAAAGTATCCCTTAAATCCTCATTGGATATAAACAATATATTTTCATTTTCTCTAATACAATAATTATCTTGTAAAAATATAGCTCTTGATAAAGCTGCTCTAGTTTTCCCTACACCTTCTTTTCCATTGATTATAAAAAATCTATGCTTCTTATCCTCTTTAAATTTACTTAAAACCTGTTTTATATCCATAAAATCACCTCCATTCCCTATCTATGACACTAAAAATATCAAATTAATATAAATCTCTTACTCACACTTATAATATACCTTATATTATAGCATAAACTCTCATATTCTTCCTATAAAATTAATAGGTCATTGTTACTTATTAGACTAAAATATAATAATAAGTTATAATGTTAAATAATAACATGTATTGGAAGTGATATCTTGTCTAAAAACAAACTAAACTATATTAAAGAAGATTCTAAACGAGATAATGAAAGAGTACGTAACTTCAAATCTATTAGACGGTTGTTTGATATAAGACCTAAAACTGAATATTTTCTAGATGAACAAAGTTTCAATGATCTAGACATGAATACAGTTTATGAAAAAATTGATAGAACCTATAGTAGTGCAGGAGAATCTGCATTGTATTCTATGATAAGAAATATTATTATAGATGAAAAAGAACTTAACAAAAGAAATAATATAATTAACTTCTTTAAGGACAATGAAGATAAAAAATGCCAGGTTCAAATGCATTTTTTTAATATGGGCTTTGATAGTAAAGACTGTTTTATAGAAATGCTAGAAACATATCTTAAAGTAAATAAGTTTAAATACTATTTATATACCTTTTTAGGTAAAATTCTTCCTTTATTCATAATACTTACTTCTATACTTTCAAAGAATGTTAAGTACATGCTTCCTTTGGCTGCACTTTTATGGATTAATGCATTTATAAATATGGCTGAAGCTAAAAATATCAGAGATAAAGGATTATTATACCTACGAAAAATAATTATTGCTGCGAAAAAGTTAAAAAACCTTAATATTTCTGAACTTAAGGATTATAAATGCTACATAACCAATATCCTAAACAATATAAAAACCATAGATAGGGGAACTAGATTTGTTGGGTTTACCACAATGTTTGAAGGTTTCTTTGAATTCATCACCGTACCACTTTTACTAGAAGAAGCCACTTACTATAAACTTAGTAGTGAACTTAAGGATAAAAAGGATTATCTTCTAGATCTATATTACATAATTGGAGAAATTGAAGCTTTAGCCTCTGTAGCAAGCTATCAAAGTGGACTTAATACAGCATATACTAAACCAAAATTTACTCAGGAAATAAAATTAAATATCTCCAAAGGAATTCATCCTCTTGTTAAAAGCCCTGTGGCAAATTCCATTAATATTAATAAACATGGTATCATTCTTACCGGTACTAATATGTCTGGAAAATCAACTTTCTTAAGGATGCTTGGAATTAACATAGTATTTGCTCAAAGTTTCAATTTTGCACTAGCTGAAAATTACGAAGCTAGTTTTTTCAATGTTGTATCCTCAATTAGTCCCAATGATGATGTAAATACAGGGAAAAGCTATTACATGGCAGAGGCTGAATCTATCCTTAGAATTATAAACGCCACAGAGAAACCTCTTCCTATTTTCTGCGCCATAGATGAAATTTTTAGAGGTACAAATCCTGTAGAAAGAATTGCTTCTTCCGCTGAAATCCTAAAATATATTAACTCTAAAAAAGTTATTTCTATAGTTGCCACTCATGATAGAGAACTAGCTGATATTCTTAAAGATAATTATGATTTCTTTCACTTCAGTGAGGACGTAAATAGCAATGAAGGACTTTCCTTTGACTACAAGCTGAAACAGGGAGTTTCTCAAACTAAAAATGCTATAAAGCTTTTAAAATACATTGGTTATCCAGATGAAATCATAGAAAATTCATTTGAAAGAGCAAAACATATAGAAGGCTTTATATAAATATATAAAGTAAAAGAGTAAGGTATAGCTTCGACCTTACTCTTTTTACTTAGTATATGTATACTTACTTTAATATAATTGTAAATTTTATCCGATGACTACCAGCTCTAATACTCCCATCTTCTTCAAAGTGGGAGTAAAGAGCGGCTACGTCCCTGGATAACGATTTTCCCTAAAGGACAACGAGTTCTAAGTATCGAAAATACTGATACTAAGAATTCTGTTAGTAATCTTCAGTGGGAGTAAAAACTCCCTCTGAAGCAAAGAACTCTGTTTATCTTGTCATCTTTCTAACTAAAGTAGATGTCCAAATTCCTATCATTATAATTCCCATAATTATTTCTATACTAGTTAGTATTATCCCTGACATATTATAAGGCAATAAATCACCATATCCTACTGTAGAAAATGTGACTAAACTAAAGTGAATACAATAAATTACATTCTTTAATAGCATTCCAACAGAGAAATTATCTATTAATCCTCTAAATCCAATTATTCCACTAGCACAGCTTATACCGGTAATCATGTATAATAAAGCAAATACCAAAATTATGATTAACGATAACATAAAACTTCTATAAGGTTTTTCACCATAACCACAAACTATATTAGCCACATAAGAATAAAACTTCTTTCGCCCTTTTAGTGTCCTATGAAAAGCTAATTTACTTTGATAAAAACATCTTCCATATCTTCCTCTTACATGATTTCTTAAATATTGCCCACCAAAATCCATATAACTAAAACTGATATTTAAATAATTAGCTTTACATATACAATTACAATGCTCTTTTTTATTGATACATCCATTATTTTTTTTCATATCCTTATAGTTGAATTTTCCTATATAAGAACCATAATTAAGCTTAGTATAAGACTTTTCATTAATAAACTTTATATCCATAGTTCCTTCCATCTCATTTATAATACAATCCATTAAGTTACAGTCATCTATAAATCTAACTTCATCATAGCTATTTTTTATAAAATTACATCCTTTCATAAAGCTATTCTTAAAATCAACCTTATATAATGAACATTCTTTTATGTACAAAGATGAAAAATCACAATTATTAATATACAAATTTTCTAAGATACACTTATTAAACTCTAAAAAATTCCTTAAACTTATCCTTCCTCTTATAAATTTGCAATTAATAAATTTACAACTAATAAAGATAGCATTTGAAAAACTATTATTTTTAAAACTTATATTTCTAAATTCACAATTGCTATAACGTACATCTTCCAATTTAATATCAGTATAATCTTGTTGTGTATTTCCATTAAAGTTTAGATTTTTATAGTTAAATTTTATTATTTTATCATAATCCACACATTTACTACATTTCACAATACAGTTACTACTCATATATACTCCCACCACTATTTTAATACTATTATTTTATGGAAATGTATTTATTATATTCTCTAAGATAATAATAAATACATTAAAAATTAATATAATGTTAAAAATTTTCTATTATCTATTTAGTTTTCATGATATAATTATTATGTCGATATATATACTTTCTTGGGATACTTACTCAAATATTTTGTTACAATTCAATTAAATATGATTAAAATATAAGTATAGATATGTTAGGTGATTTTTATGAATGATAAATATGTACGATTCTTTCAAAGAAATAGTTTTATATACATACTAGTGAATTTAGCTTTGGCTACAATTATGTCCTTCAGCTCTATCACAGCTTTTGCTACGCCATCAAGTGATACCGATCAACACCTTATAAAGTATAAAGAAGTATTAATCTTATCTTCTCAAAGTGAAAATGGACTATGGGAATCTAATCTTCTAGATGATCTTAATACTTCACTAACTTCAAGCGACTTAAATATTCATACACGAACAGAATCCCTATCCATGACGAACAATGACAAATCCTACTTAGATAAACAAGCTGACTTATGGTCATTAAAATATAAAAATACTAAATTTGATTTAATTATTACTCTTGATGATGAGTCCTTAAATTTTATAGGAAATTACTACACTACTCCTATGTTTAAAGATGTACCTGTGGTATATGGTGGCATTAATGATGTTACCAAATTATCTTCCTATCCATTTAATAATTTCACTGGAGTAATGGAACCAATTAATGTACGTACTCTAGTTGATTTAATTTTACACACTAATCCAAATACTTCAGAAATAAATATTTTATTAGATAGTACTATAGCGTCTAAATATATAGAAAATCAAGTAAGAGACACTATTCCTTATTATAATAATGTGTTAAAATTCAATTTTATTAAAAGTGATTATATTGATGATTTATGCTATAAATTATCTCAATATCCTAGTAATACACCCTCAATAATCGTTGGTAATTTTAAGGATACTTCTAACATTATAATTTCACCTAAGAATGCTACACACATAATAAACAACTATTCACATGGTCAATTGTATACTTTTAATGAAACTTATGTTGGAAACGGAGCTATCGGTGGACATATATTATATGCAAAAAATCACAGTAAAATTATATATGAAACTGCTATTCGTGTATTAAATGGCGCTAAGCCAAAAGAAATACCTAGTGTATATGATCCTGGAAGTACCTTGTTATTTGATGCTTCTGAAATAACAGCAAATAATATTTCTAGATCTTCTCTTCCTGAGAATGTTGTATTTATAAACGATAGCTGGATAAATAAAGGTGTCTCTATAGGTATAGTATTTCTTTTACTCCTAATCTTACTAATATGCATGATAATGTTAGCCATTCAAACAATCCAAAAAACAAATAATGCTAAAAGTATGATTGCTGCCAAAAAAAGATATGATGAACTTCTGATAAGTGATAAAATTAAAACTGAATTTTTAGCTAACTTTTCTCATGAAATACGTACTTTGCTTAATGTTATACTTTCAGGACTACAACTTTTAGATATATATAAAGATAATGGCAAGCTTACTTTTGCTAATAAAGAAGATGAAATTAAACTAATATATATACGTCAAAATGGCTTTCGACTACTTAAGCTTATAAATAACTTAATTGATATGACCAAAATTGATTCTGGATTTTATCATGTGGAATTTGAAGTTAAAAATATAGTAGAAGTAGTAGAAGATATCACTATGTCTGTTATTGAATATGCGTCTGCTAGAGGAATTTCTATAGTATTTGATACTAACGAAGAAGAGGTTTATATGCCACTAGATTCTGAAAAGCTAGATAGGATTATATTAAATCTTCTTTCAAATGCCATTAAATTTACTCCTAAAGGTGGATGTATATACGTAACCCTAAAATGCTCAGAGCATTCTATATCCGTTTCAGTCAAAGATACTGGAATCGGAATACCTAAAGATAAACAAAGAAGCATCTTTGAAAGATTTACACAAGTTAAAAATGAAAAAGCTAAAAGTAAAGAGGGTAGTGGTATAGGTTTATCTTTGGTAAAATCTCTAGTAGAACTTTTAGATGGATCCATTATCCTTAAAAGCGAACCAAACAAAGGTTGTGAATTTATATTTACTCTTCCTATAAAAGAATTTGATAAAGCTACTGAAGATGTGGAGAATCATATCTCTCAAAATATTACTAATAATAGTGAAAAACTCATGGTAGAGTTTTCAGATATAGATTCTAACTTAAACATATAAAATTATATAAATTATTCTATATTAAAATAGGATATGGAGTGAATATTATAACAATACACTCCATATCCTTATATTTTTATTATTACAATGTTATCTTTTCTTTTGCTTTAACATAATCCTTCCACGCATATAATACTAAGGATACACAGATTACTCCATAAGCAACGAATACTCTAAAGTATTCACCGATTTGTGCATTATTGAATAGATTTTTTCCTGCTGTTGGAGAAACGATAAATAAAGTATGAAATAATATTACCCCTAAAATAGCTTGCTTATTAGTAGCTTTAGATACTGTAGCTCCCCCTATAAGAATAGCAGCTATTGCAAACATTCCAACTTGCTCATGACTTCCATAGGTATTTAATGTTCCTATATTTTGTAGGAATATAAGCTGTCCCCAAGCTGCTAATACTGTTGATATAACTATGGCCTTTATTCTAGTTTTATCAACATTTATACCTGATGCATTAGCTACTACTGGATTTTGTCCAACCGTTCTAAAATCTTGACCAAGCTTAGTTTTAAAGATAAGTATATTAAATACACATAATGCTGCTATTACAAGCATTGTTACTATTGGGACCCCTACATAGTTTAAAAGTATTGCTACACTATTTATTTGACAACCAACAAATACTACTAAAGAAATTATGGCTTTAATAATTAAGCCTTTCAGATTTTTCTTTTTCTTAATTACTGAGTATATTATTAAAGCTATACATATGACTAATGCTATAAGCGCCATATTATATACTACATAATACAAAGATCTATTAAATATATTATCTAAGGCATATTTAATTCCCCCTGTTAAATCTACCGTATTCTTAATTCCTACACCACCACTTATCATGAGCACTGGATTATTCATAGGTATTAAAGTTCCAATCAAGAAAAGGAATAGTAATTGATATAATCCATTGGCAAAAAATCCAAGAATCATACTAGTTATCATTTCTTGTCCCTTTGTTTTATTAAGTAACTTTCCTGTAAAATATCCAAAGATTACAGCTAGAGGAGTTGTTAATACCACACAAAGTAAAAATCCAGGAACCCCTACTATACCCCAATGTGTAACTGCAATTATTATAATTTGGGCAGCCATAGCTCCAATTACAATACCAAAGTTAAGTCCCATTCCAGCAATTACAGGTATTATTAGAGCAAGTACTAGGAAAGAATTTCTTGCAATTCTAATTACTAATTCGTTTAAAACTAAAGAAATAGGTTGACCTGATAAACTAAGCCCTACTAAACATAGAATCACAAAAAGTATCGTTACCATGTTATTGAAAATATACTCTTTTGCCGTTCCCATAAAATTGCCTTTATTCATGTGCTGCACCTCCTTTAGCTTTAGTTAGTGCATAGATTATAATACCATTACTAACTATTATCCTTATAACCTCTGATAAATTACTTTCCTTTATCATTTGATTTATTACTGGAAGTCCTACTGTTAGTAATCCTTGAAACAGAAAAGTGCCTATTATTACATGCGATATTTTAGCTTTAGTTGTAGAAGCTCCCCCTATAAGGATTGCCGCTACTGCTGCAAATCCCATCATCATAGGAGCCTGATATAACTGTATAAAACCATAGCTTTGAGAATAGACCATTATTCCTATAGAGCCTAAAACTGTTGAAAGAATAGTTCCTATAATTCTCATTCTATCTACTGGAATGGAAGATGCTATAGCAAATTTAGGATTGCTTCCTTCTGCTGCCATCATGATTCCAGTTTTACTCTTGGAAAATAGCCATACTATTACACATCCTATAAAAAATAATAGTAACATACCTGTAGGTATCCTTACTCCTCCTATATTAAATGCCCAGAAATTATCTAAAATCTTAGCAAATCTTCCTTCCAAAGTTATGGTTGTTCTTAATCCTTGTCCTATTGGCCACCTTATTTCTGAACTCTTGAAAGGTAGTAGTAACCATCCAATACACATTAAAGATATAGCTGAAAATCCTGCATAGGTTGCTATCATCATTTCAGAACCCTTAACTTTATTAAGAAGTTGTCCATATAAATATCCAAATAGTATCGCTATTGGTATTCCAATTAATGTTCCTACAAAAAATCCTAAACCACCACTAAGGTTTAGTTCTATACTTATAAGTCCACCTAATATACCTGCAAGGATACCTATTGGTAATCCAAAATTTAAGCCTATACCACATAAAATAGCTGGAACCATGGCTAAAACTAGAATTCCATTCATACCAAATCTAACTAATATATCAGAGACCAACATAGGAACTGATAGATTTAGAGGAATTGCGAGAACACATAATAATATGAAAAATACTGCTATTATAATTCTTGGTAACCCAACTTTTCCTATAAAGGTTTTAATTTTTTCTTTCATATCTAATCAACTCCTTGCTCTCTTGGTATTTCTAAGCCTGACATTAACAGTCCAAAATTTGCATCCTTATCCTGCGGTTTTAATATTCCTGCTACTTTTCCTTCAGTAATTATTGCAATTCTATGACATATACTTCTTAACTCTGCTAGCTCACTAGAAGTTATAACTATAGTCATACCTGTTTCTCTATTTAGATTTACAAGAGTATCTAAAACTAGTTTTTTGGCTCCTATATCTATTCCTCTGGTAGGCTCTGAGACAAATAAAATACTAGGACTTAAAGCCAATGCTCTAGCTATACATACTTTTTGTTGATTTCCTCCACTTAAACTTTTAGTCGTTTGTGTTGGACCTGTACATCTTATATCTAAAGCCTTAATCATTTTCTCTGCATAAGCTCTAATTTCTTTAGAGTCTTCAAACTTAATAAAACCAAAGTATTTTAAAAATTTATTCTTAACCTCCATAGCTGTTACTGCAATATTAAGTTCTATAGAGCTATCTAATAATAACCCTACGCCTCTTCTATCTTCTGATACGAAAGCAAGACCACTTTCTAAGGCTTCTTTAGGATTGTTAAGCTTTAGTGCATTTCCTTGAAATATGACTTCTCCATCACTAGGATACAAGCCCATTACCCCATTAGCTATACCTATTTTCCCTTGTCCTGCAAGGCCACCTAGTCCTAATATTTCTCCTTTTAATACGTCTAGATTAATTCCTTTAATTCTTTCTCCTGGCATATCTACATTAAAATTTTGAATTTCTAGAATTTTTTCTCTATGTTCTTCGATATCATCATCTGTTTTTTGTATGATTTCTAATTTACGACCAACCATAAGTTCTGCCAGTTCTATTACATTAGTTTCAGATTTTTTTAATGTATTTACATATTCCCCATCTCTTAAAATAGTTATATTATCCGCAACTAGCATAACTTCATCCAATCTATGAGTTATAAATATTATACCTATACCTTTATTAGCTAGTACTTTCATAGTATTCATTAATGTTTCTGCTTCACTTTCTGTAAGCACTGCTGTAGGCTCATCAAAAACTAAAACCTTCATACTACTTTTATCAATTTCTCTAGCTATCTCTACAAATTGCATATACCCTACTGGTAAAGAAGATACATATGTTAACTCATCAATACCTATTCCTATAGTATCAAGGGCTTTTCTTGCATCTTTATTCATAGTCTTAAAATCTAACTTTTTTAGATTTTTACCAAATACTTTACTGATTATGGTTGAATTTGTAATTTCTCTATTTATTTTTATATTTTCAGATACCGTAAATCCTGGTATAAGCATAAATTCTTGATGTACCATACCTATCCCTAGCTCCATAGCATCCTTAGGTGATTTTATATTTATTACTTCTTCATTTAGCAAAACTTCACCTTGAAACCCACCTGTGCTATGTATTACAGGCATACCAAATAATATATTCATTAAGGTAGATTTTCCCGCTCCATTTTCTCCAAGTAAAGCATGAATCTCACCCGGTTTTATTTTTAGATTTATTCCCTTTAAAACTAAATTACCAAAATACTCTTTCCTTATATTTTCCATACGAAGTACATATTCTTCATTCAAACTATATCCCCCCATTTTAATAGCAAGTTTCTCCTACCTTCTATACAAATATCTTAATTTATTTAAATTAGTAAATAAGATTTTAACTTCCTAATTAGCGATTTTTTAAAAATCTTCAAGAGGGTTAACCTCTTGAAGATTAAAGTTTTTTCTAGAAGTCTATATAATCAGATAAGATTAAGTGGTAATTATCATAAGTTTTTCCTGTTCCAGAATCTTTATATTGAGTAATATTAATTTTTCCATCTATTTTACTATTTAATATTTCAGAAAGCTTTTCTTTATCATTCTTTCCGTTAGTTTTTCCGTCTAAATAAGCCATAGCATATTCTGTTCCAGCTTCTACAAATAGCATATTTACTGGTACTGGCCAAGTAGAAAATCTACCTTCTCCACCCTTTTCTTTAATTTTTTCTCCAATTTCTTTAACTATAAAATCAACGTCTCCTTTTTTATCTTCTGGAATTTCTATTCCTAAAGCACCTGGGTATGCATGATAAGGTGATGGACAACATTGTTGAGGCATAATAGCACCTTCACTTAAAGCTGATTTTATAAGTGGCTCTTGCATTGAACAGTTAGTTGAGAAGAAGGCTGTATCCTTTCCAAATTCTTCAACTTTTCTAGGTACATCTTCTAATATAAATTGTTGTGCTCCTGGAACTCCTGCATCTCCTGTTGGATCTGGAGCTGTAGCATCAACGAATTTTAGTCCTAAATCGTTACAAGATTCTTTTAATAACTCTCTTCTCTTTGCTAACATTTCATAGGACATATGCCTTGGGAATGAATAATGTACTAAAGTTTTAGCTCCTTGCTTCTTAGCTTGTTCTACTATAGTTTTTCCCATGCCAAGCTCATCTGCTTGTAAAATCACATCCGCTTTTGCACCTATCATTGCAGGGTCTTCACCTGGTACTCCTGCTATAAATAACATGTCTGGATTTTTTTCTCTTACTTTATCGATAGCTGCTGAAGCTCCTGGTACTGCCTGTACAAATATTATAGCCTTTACATCTGGATCTGCTGCTAAACTAAGTGTATTTGCTATTGTGGTTTCTTGTTCTTTCATAAAACCATCTGGATATGTTTGCAATACTATCATATCTCCATATTTTTTCTTCATATTTTCCGCTGCTCTGTATTCCTCTTCTCCTTGTGAAACCGTACCTGTAATTATTCCGATTTTATAGGATTTTCCCTCTGTTTTTCCACCAGATGTAGGGTCTTTCGGTGTGCAACCTACTATCCATAGAAGCATAGCTCCAGCTAAAATAGATGCTATTAACTTCTTTTTCATACAATTACCTCCTTTAATTTATTAGTAGAAATATATTACCTAATTAACTAAATTATTACAATTTGTTAATATTGTTTTATTTATTTTTAATTTTTAAACTAAACTCCCAACTAATTTTTAATCAAAAGGAATAGTTCTCTATTCTAAAATAATTAAACTGAAGAAATCGGAATTCACATTTTTTCTTTATACAAAAAAAAGGAGCAATTGCTCCTCTAACATTTCCATGTTATTTTTACAACAGCCCCTTCTTAAATTTGAATAATATCTTAAATTATCTTACTCTATTTATAAGATCTTGCACTGCAGAAGGATTTATTCCTCCCCCTATCTCATATATTAATGATGTTTGTTTTGTACTTAAAATTTGCTTTTGATCGTTACTTAGTTCAGTGTCCACAAGCACTATAGGTGTCTTAAATTTTGCTGCCATTGGTCCAGATGTTGTTACCCTATATGGGTTAAACCAAGCATGAAATTCCATTCCTCTTTTATGAGTTTCTTCAATCATAAATATTAACGCCCTTATACCCTTAAAGTTTATATTTACTCCTTAAAGGTAACAGATAATTCATATATAGTAAATATCTGAATAAAGTTAATATTATATTTTATCCGATGACTACCAGCTCTAATACTCCTATCTTCTTCAAAGTGGGAGTAAAGATCTGCTACGTCCCTGGATAACGATTTCTAAGCTTCAGTGGGAGTAAAAACTCCCTCTGAATCAAAGAACTCTGTTTATCCAAAAAATATTACCTCTTAATTTTTTCAAATTAAGAGGCAAACTTTTTATTTTATTTTAAAAGAACTTTTTAAAGATACTATTCTGTTAAATACAGGTTTATACTCTGTAGAATATTTGGAATCTACATTAAAATATCCATGTCTAAAGAACTGGAAGTTTCCACCTAGTTTTACAACCTTCATATTATCTTCAACATACCCTTGTAACACTTCTAAAGAGTTTGGATTAACACATTCTAAGAAGGTTTTGTTCTCATCAATTTCTTCATCCTTTATTAAAGGCTCATATAGTCTAAATTCTGCTGGTATAGCAGAGCTAGCATCTATCCAATGTATTGTACCCTTTACTTTTCTACCTGTAAATCCTGTTCCACTCTTAGTTTCCTTGTCATAAGTACAAT